>OFFK01000621.1_pt1 | contig 30387 bp, 44 predicted proteins | sample 1521361 | NCBI WGS metagenome assembly OFFK01 (sample SAMEA3504096, study PRJEB24116) | mouse gut metagenome | biome: mouse gut; feature: mouse-associated habitat; material: faeces | place: Denmark | collected 2011 | reverse complement strand
GGGATCAGCTTCTGGCCACCGGCATCCTAGGCCGGGGCGGTGCGAAGCTGGAGTTCAGCCGGGTGGAGCCGCTGTCCGGCACGAAATTCCTGCAAGCTGAGGCGGAGACAAAGGAGGACACGCCCCGCCGGGCGGTGATCTGCTTTGCCGGGGAGACCAAGCCGCTGGATTCCCGCATGGTGGAAATGGCGCTGGACGAGGCGGAGGCCATGCGCCCCGCGCCCCAGCTCATCGTGTTTGCCGCATTCCAGTTTGACCCGGAGGCCGCTAAAAATATCGCGGAGACAAATTGGCCCGGCGTGACGCTGTTGCAAACGCAGATGAATACGGACCTGATGACCGAGGATCTGAAAAAGAAGCGTTCCTCCGACCAGTCCTTCTGGCTGGTGGGCCAGCCGGACGTGGAGCTGATCCGGGATGGCCGTAGCAAGACCCGGTATAAGGTACGGGTCAATGGGTTTGACTACTATGATGTGAAAAAGGGAACCGTAGAATCCGGCAGTACCTCCCGTATCGCCATGTGGATGCTGGATACGGATTACGATGGAATGTGCATCGTGCCCAAGCAGGTTTTCTTCCCCATGGGAGGAAAAAAGGACGGCTGGAACAAGCTGGCGAAAACACTGCGGGCAGAGAGCGACCCGGACCTGATCGAAAAATTTGCTGGGAACGAGTCCCTGTGGTTTACCGTGCAGCCCAACTCCCGAATCGCGGTGAAGATCATTGACGACCGGGGAATTGAAAGCCTGAAGGTGATAAGGGTAGGTGAGGACTGATGGCGGGAATTGATCAGCTTATTATCAACTCGGCCTACCGTGAGCCGACCCATCACTGGAAGTACGATCTCAACGGCCAGACGTTCCTGCGGGAGTCAGGCCGCCGTCCGGCAGGCTATTTTGTGGCTGGGCAGGGGTCCAACCAGTACAACGACATCGGGCAGTTTATGGAGCTGCCGCTGGTGAATACGATCCGCCCCCGCGTTAAGGCGTGGCGGGAAGCGGGGTATCCAGGTGTCACCGGTGTGACCAAAAAGCTGCTGGAGCACTGGAACGACAAGGATGCCCGGCAGTATCAGTTTTTCTTTTGCCAGATGGACGCTGTGGAGACGCTGATCTGGCTGACGGAAGCGCCGGAGGCAGATCGTGTCGGCGTTGATGTTCCCAGCGACGGCGGCGCATTCCGGCGCATCTGCACCAAGCTCTGCACCGGTGGCGGAAAGACGACCGTCATGGCCATGCTGATTGCGTGGATGGTCTGTAATAAAGCCACTTATCTCAAGGATTTAAGAAGATATTCTTCGTTGTTCTATAACCGTCTATAAGTTTCTAAACAGCCCTATTTTGTAGGCATTTTTGCGGTTTTGGTTGAAGAAACATTTTATTTTTCTACCATGTCCTACATCGTCCTGAGAAATCAGGTTGAAATGGTGTAGGTTTTGGTGTAGATTCAACCAATCTTAATCTTGCCTTCAAGGTTGGCAAAACACTTTTTCTTCTGCTCCATAGTGGCTTCGTTGTATACATCCATCGTAGTAGAAATATTGGCGTGACCCATGATTTCTTGAATGATCTTCAGATTAGTTTCATTTTCGCAAATGCGTGTGCAGAATGTATGACGTAAATTGTGGACTGAAAAGTGCGGGAGTAAAATAGGCTCTCGCCTTTCTTTTTTCGCCCGGTCAACTTCCATAGTGTTATAGGCATTGATGATCCGCTTGAGAGTTTGATTGATACTGGTAGGATGATGGATAGTTCCCCTGTTACCAACAAAAACAAAGCCAGAATAACCGTCAATTTCCTGCTGACTGAATCCTGTCTGCATCTGTCTAAGACGTTCATCCAGCAAGGCACGTTTCACTTCCTTGAACATAGGAATGTCTCTTGTGCCAGCATCAGTTTTGGGAGTAGATATATAGAACCTACGTCCTTTACCTTTTTCGACTTCGGTATAAGAAACACTATGATTGATAGAAATGATGTTCTCTTGAAAGTCACAGTCCTCCCACCGTAAGCCAATAGCCTCACCTATACGACAACCAGTTCCAAGTAAAAATGTGATCAAGCCAAGCCATTTGTGATACACGGATGAATTACGAAGGAAATCGACAAATGCTTCTTGCTGCTGTTCTGTCAATGCGTGGCGTTTATCCTGTCCCCATCCATTCTGCTTTTTGAGTTCCGCATAGACTTGATAAGCTGGATTAGACCTGATATACCCATCACGTACTGCCAGAGTAAAGATAGGATGTAAAATGGTATTGACAGCATGGATCGTGTTAGGTTTCATTTCCTTATCAAAATACAAAGAAAGATAGAACTGTTTAATATCACTGTACTTGATTGAACCGATTGGACAAAAACCAAGTTCATTTCTGATCCAGTTGTCATAAGTGTTTGCATAGGTAAATCGTGTAGAGGGTTTCAATTCTTTCTTCATGCTCATGTACTTTTCATAGAAGTCATTAAGCGTTTTCTTGTTTGCTACAAAACTTTGAATCCCATCATCCGTATCACGTGTAAGCTGTTTTTCAATCTCTCGCAAGGGTTCACAAGCCCGTTTGTGTGGCGATAATTTATCAGTTTCTACAAGCCGCCAACTATAAATTGTACGTCTAACACCTCCTGCATCGTTAAAGCGGTACATATACATTCCGTCAGATCGTTGAGTTTCACCGTTCCTTAAAACTCTGCCTTTTGAATCACGCCGTTTTGTTTCAGTTCTTTTTTCGGACATTGCACACTCCTTTCTTATCCGAAAAAGACCCTGATGTGGTTGCTTTAATTATACCACATCGAGAGTCTTGATTCAAGGCAAATTACAAGATATTTAACTTATCAATGTAGTTTTCAAATTTCTTACGTTTAATTTGCGCTCTCGTTCCATTCCACAAAATGAAATCTGCGTCTTTGTTTTCAGAAACGATTTTGTATAATTTGTCTCTGCCAATTCTGAAATAAGCTGCCGCTTCATCAATCGACAAAGTGTATTTCTCCCAAAATGGGATTTGACGTGATAATGCTACTGCTTCATCTATAAATCAATCACCTCTTTACAATCTATTCCTATCATCAATCACGTTTTGGTAAATCCACCTTTATTCCCAAGTTCACGTTCAGATTGCAACCAAATATGATCACTTATATATCTTTCAGTATAAGTTTCAGGAGGAACAGGTTTTCTTAACCACCATGTTGCATTGATATTAACTTTGTTATATTTTTTCAACATTCGCTTTAATTCAAGTTCTTTAAATTTGTAAGCAAAACATATTGCGCCAGTCCAAAGTAGACCAATAATATTATCAACAATTCTTGGCTGAATTTCACCATAGATTAGCAATTCAAGTATTTGCCAAGAAACATATATACAACCTTCAATACAAATAAGCCATATGTAAAACTTGTGATTCATTTTCATTGTGACTATCTCCTTTTATTTCGATAGTTAGAGTATCGTTCAGCAAATCCTTTCTCAAACTGTCTAATCTGACCATCGAATAGAAAGCACCTATACCACGGCAACTCATCTTCTTCGTGATCTGAAAAATCGTAATCATACACTCCATCAGTCCACATAAAATGGCACATTTGAAATTTACCATTATGAAATCTTGGCTTGCAGAAATATATTTTTATATTGGAGCCGCCAAAGAGTTTTGCTTTAGCGGCCTCAATGAAGCAGTTTGATTTATAGGTGTCTGTTATGTACTGAAAATTGTTCATACCGATGTTGAACCCATCCCACCAGTTCGGATAGCAGTAGCATCATCATTGTCTGTAACGTCATATCCTATAATAATGCCTTGTGCAAAAGCATCTCCAACATTGACTTCAAGTGTCTTGCCTGTCTTGCTGTCGTTCGTGATCTTAATGAAAATATGTCCTTCATTACTTTCATTGTTATAGTAGTCACCGTCAACGACACCAACAGTATTATCGAGTTGCATCCGATATTTAAACCCATAGCTGCTACGGGGATAGAGCATGAGAACTCTGCCGTGGCTTAATTGAGCCTTGACAAATGTAGGAACTTTAATAGTCTGTCCCGGCTTTAGCTTAAAAGAGATGGGAGAAAAGAAATCGTACCCAGCACTCTGCACTGTGGCTCTATGTGGAAGTTTAATATTCTCATAAGGTGTAACACAAATTACACCGTTTTTGGCACTACAATCGCTTGCCAATACCTTGCCATATTCTGTTTCAGATACACGTTCAAACTTATTCATATAGCCCTCCAAATGTGATATTTCTCATATGCTCTAAGAATGTGCTGCATGAGTATTGCTCTTGTCAAAAGGCCAACACCGCCCGGAACAGGAGTTATCAAGATATTCTTTGTGTTAGTTTTATCAATAGATATATCTCCGCACAATCTATCTTCAGTACGGTTAATACCTACATCAATAATTATCGCTCCTTTTTTGAAAAGACTACTGCTTATAAAATCTGGTTTACCAACTGCGCTTACAAAAATGTCTGCTTTCTTAGCAAGTTCCTCAAGTTGCTTGCGATCCGTAAAGGAGTGGCATAAACATACTGTAGCATTTGCATCTGTCATAAGACGTGCCATAGGTTTACCAACAATATCGCTTCTACCAGCAATGACACACAATGCACCTTCAGTAGATACACCAATTTCATTAAGCATTTGCATGATACCGTCAGGTGTACAAGGGGCGAAAGGAGAATCAGTTAAGAACCCGTCTACATCTTTATCAGGATTCATATGATCTTTAAAATCATCCATCGTCAGGCCAAAGGGTAAAGGCAACTGGAGAATAACACCGTCCACTTCCATGCTGTATTTCAGTTCTTCAAGTTTCATACTAACTTCATGATAGACCTGTTCACGTGTTATAGCTGGAATATGAACGTGTACACATTCAAACCCAACCTCTTGAGCATCCTTAATCTTGCCTTTTATATAGGCAGTTGATGCAGGATCATCACCAACTTGAAGTACATAAAATTTAGCTTTTATACCATGTGCTTTAATCTCATCTTTCCATTTCTGAGCAATAGACTTACAATCAATATACTCCATTCAGTCCTCCGAAGTTGTATTTATTGTTATATGCCATAACTTCTACCGGGGCATTTAAGCCTCTCCATAATGTCTGCAATAAGAACCTTATACCCATCAAGACTACCATCATAGTGACGGCAAACGATACCATGCTTATTCAGAAACGCAAACAGATCAGCCGCCAACTGGTCGCTCTCGCTTTCTGTCTGGAAGCGTCCAACAGGATTGTAAGGTTTAACACGGTTGACAAACACATTCATTGAGTCATAAGAGTTAAACACCTTAGTACAAAGGGTATCAAACTCATCACCAAGCACAGGATCGTTAGCATAGAAAGGTGACAGAATGATGGGGGAGTCAGTCACTACAACATCAACCTTATCCTGAAGGCGACTGATACGGAAATACTGTTTACCAAAGATATAGGCTTGATTCTGGAACACGGCCTTGCTCTCTTCCCAAACTTTATCCTTGGCAAATTCCGTAACCAGTTCTGCATTAATACCAGCCATCTTGAGTTGCGAGAAGATATACGCTGCACCAGTAGACTTTCCTGCTCCGGGCGCACCAAAAAGATTTACAACAAGCATTAGTTACCCCTCCCTAATTTTTACTTTTGGATTGTCTGTCATAGAATAATTTGCAATTACATCTTCTACATCATGACGAATATCCTCAACCAGTTCACTTTCTTCTGGATCAAGGTCATCTGTTTCAAATTGGACTTCAAGAATATATTTCAAGCATTGCCTCCATTCATGTCATTCCATAAAACTGTTTGATTGGCTTTTAAAGATTTTTGCACATCAATAATTCTTTGATTGCTTGAACCTATAAATTGCAATGTAATATCTCTTTTGTCAATTTTAAATTCGCCATCGACAATTACATTGCATAGCTGAACAATTTTTTGAATTAAACGTTCGTTGTCCGTTGTAGGAACATTAAAAGCAAAATCTTCAAAATTGTAACCCGTATATAACCAAATCTTTTTATATGGAAAAACAGATTTGAATTTGAGAATTACATTAAAAGTTAATTCAGGATTTGCTAATGGATCACCACCTGAAAGTGTTAATCTGCTGGCATATGGAACATCATAGTAGTATTGAATTAGTTGATCTAATACTGAATCAGTGAATTTCATGCCACCATCCTTACTCCACGTTTGGGGATTTTGGCACTCTGGACATTGGTGGGGACAGCCTTGAGTAAAAAATACTGCCCCCAAGCCAATACCATTTGCTACATCGTCATATTCAATACCAGCGTATCTTAAATTAAGATTCATCTGATCCGTCATGATTAATTTGTGGAGTATATTTGCTGTGCTGCTCACGTTCAAGCACTTCACGCTGTTTGCCATCATTGAAATTACGATAGTCTGTCGTAAGATACCCTGTCACACGGCGAAGCTGCTGAATGTTTTCGCTGCCACACTGAGGACACCTATCATTGAACTCACCCTGATAGCCACAATTCAAACAACTATCAATAGGGAAGTTAAAGGCCAGATACGGAATATCAAGAACCTTGAACGCATAATCAATAATATCCTCAACGGCTTTTGTATTCTTTACGAATGTACTATCCAATTCAACATAAGTAATGCAACCGCCAGTAGGATACTTGCAGAACGGAGCCTCACATTCTAACTTCTGCTGGATAGACACCTTCTCCCAAACAGGAACATGATGAGAATTTGTCAGGTATTCGTGTGATGTAACATCTTCAATAACGCCATACTGATCACGGAGTCCCATCAATGCTGTGCGGCAAAGACCCTCGGCAGGAGTAGCATAACAAGAGAAGTTCAGATTATTGCGCTCCGATGCTTCAGCAGCGTATTCATTGATACGCTTGACAACAGATAAGGCAAAAGCATGAACGTCTGCGTCATGAACATGATTCTTACCAAAAAGTGCTTGACACATTTCAGCAATACCAATATATCCAATCGCCAGTGTATTGTGTTTCAGCGCATTAAACACGTCCTTTTCACAATTCCTTGCATCCTGAATTGTATTGTTCTGATACATAAACGGCGCAGACTTAGGAGATTGCCGTATCATGATTTCAAAACGCTCCAAAAGTCCACGCTCTGTCAGCTTTAAGGTTTCTTCAAAAGCCTTCCAGAATCCATCCAAATCAGGCTTATCACGCTTGCCAAGACAGATGCCAAACTCAATACCCAATTTAGGAAGAATGATTGTGTTAGGAACGTTATTACCACGTCCCTGACGAATATAACCAAGACCATGACGGTCATACCCAATCAATGTGCGGCAACCCATCGTAGCAAAGTATGTATCAGGATTATTCTCATCCTCATGAGCCTGTGACCAGTCGCAGTTACACCAGTTAGGATAAATACGCTTACTCATAGATTTAAGAGCAAGCTGTTTGAGATCATAGTTTGGATCGCCAACATTAGCATTAGTTCCTTGCTTATACTGGAAAATACTAATGGGGAAGATACTTGTAAGGTGATGCCGTCCAATGCCGTCAATGCTGGCCTCCATGATCCACTTAGTTACCAACCGTCCCTCAAAACTGGTATCACGTCCAAGGTTGATGCTTGTAAAAGGAACCTGTGAACCCTGTCGAGATTCAAGTGTATTCAGATTATGATAAAGTCCTTGTGCTGCTTGTTTGCCCTCACGCTCCAACATATCCATAGCATACTGATAAACAGTTTCATTGAATGACTTCTTGAAATATGGATCATCAATAGACCGCTTACTGTTCTTCCACTGATCTAAAATCCAGTCTGCATCTTCTCTGCTATAATGATCCAAGTACACAATACCATCTGCAAAATGTTTATAAAAACTAAGTTTTACGAACGGTGCAAGATCAAGGTCGGTATGAATACTACCAACACCGCCAAACTGTACTTGACTTTGACATTGGAACGCCACAGCATACAACTGACAAGCTGTGCTAAAAGAGGAAGGCGGTCTTACATCACCATTGCGTGTCCTAAAACCATAAGTAAAAATCTCTTGGAAATTCAGATTAAGACAGTTATGAATACCATAGATTGCCTTTTCAAGATCATGCTGATATACCAACATTTCCTTATGAGCATTGGCAACATCTTGAGACAGGCCATCAAAATCCAATGCAATCATCTTGCCAATATCAGCCGAAGCCTCTTTTTCACGTCCAGAGAATGAGGACTCATCAACATTCGCATTAGAGTGAAAATTGACTTTTGAATCAGCACGTACCATAATTTTCTTGACAAGATTGCTATTCCTATCACGGATTTTAGTTCTTTCATTTCGATACAAGATATATGCCTTTGCAATGTCTTTGCGATAACTAAGCATAAGTTGAATTTCAACCATATCTTGAATCTGCTCAACTGTCAAATTAATACCTTTGTTTTTTGACTCAATACGATCAGCAATATCATATGCAAGCTGCTTTGTATCATCTGCTAAAGAGCCATCGACTTCTACAATCGCTTTGCAAATTGCATCACTGATTTTTGTTTTGTCAAACTCAACTTCTCTGCCGTCACGCTTTATTACAGTCATTGAACCACTCCTTCCAATTTATTAAAGTAGAATTTTGCCAATCTCATCCCACCCATGAACTCGAATAAGGCCATTTTCTTCAGCATTAAAGTTTTTGTTATGAGGTTGACTCATTAAAATTCCTTTATAAACACCGCCATCAAAGTTGTGTACCCCATCATCAATCAACCAGTCACCATACACTAATTGCTTTCTTTCTGTAATAATGAATTGCGACCATTTGAGAAACGGATACATTTCAAGTATTCTTTCAATCTTTGTATCACAAGTTTGATAGTTGGTTGCTGTGATGATATACAATTCATCTCGCTTGTTAATTTCTTTAAGAACCTTATAACAGCCATCAATAGGATTGATTTCTTTCCAAAAATTTTTATTGAAAATCGGATCATAAACCTGTTCTTTTGTCAGTGATGGAAAGAATAGACTTACATTCCAATCAACAATCTCACTACTATGTACAGTAGTTCCATACATTCTATTGAGATATGTTACCCATGTCTGACACAGATTCTCAATAGTATCATCTGCATCACACAGAATGATTCTCTTATCCCGCATTTAGACCTCCGATAGTCTTTAAAATTTCCGGGACTTTATTTCTTAGGTCTTGCAGACCGCCATCATTAACTACGTAACAATCAAACTTATAATCATCAAGAGCAGTTTCGGAAGGATGTGATAACTGCTGCGGTGTCAGGCCAGAGTCGTAGTTTGGACGGTAGATACGTACAAGACTTGAATCAAAGTTCCCATTGAAACACTCTACCTCATTAACAAACCTTGTATCAGGAATAAGAACATAGTCCCATTCATGGCTAAACATCGTCAGAATGTCTTTGATAAAGTTCGCCCAAAAATCTTCATTCTGTTTACGAACAATATCTGTACCTACATACTGTAAAAGAGTTCTGCCAGCCTCGTCTTTATTGCCATCCCAATCAAAGAATTTCTCACAGACGTACTTAACCAAATCGCCATAATGTGCAATCAGCACACGATAACCCTCATCTTCAAGATAATCTTTAAACATTCCTGCAAGAGTATCCTTGCCATGTCGAGCCTTCCCGGAAATCAAAATTACTTTCATTTCATGCCCCCTTACAATTTTTACTTAGGCAATACATTAATTTGCTTTCAAAATCCATTCGTTCTTGATATGCTCTTTCTGGAGTGTCAAATAGTCCAAGATTAAATTGCTTTCTATCAATTTTAATGTACGCCTTGTATTTACCACTTCTCACATCAAACGAAACACCTTTATATCCAGTCAAAGAGTTTCTTGGAGGATTTCTGTTCAAAGAATTGATTTGACTATCAGCAATCCTCATGTTTGAACGGCGACAATCAAGTTTGTTTCTATTGATATGATCAATTACTGTTTCTTTTGTTGTTTGAGTAATGTGTTTATGTAATAAAACATCTTTGCCTGTTGATGGATTTTTGCCTCTGGCATAGCCATATTCTGTCTTTCTCCAAAAGATTTTTTCTGCTATCTCTTTATCACTTTTGGAAATAAGAGCGTAGTCACATACCCTATTGGTGCGGGGATAATACAATTCAATTTTGTAGTAATCCCCACACTCAATATATCTGTTACTCCGTCTTGGCATCTGTCACATACTTTTTGTACAGATCATCAAAGACAACAGGAATCATCGTCTTAAACGCTTTCAGGAGCATAATGGCAATCTCTCTCATCTGCGGATGTGCTGCGGGAGAACAACGTAAGTCAAAGAAATGCCTCCACTCCCTGATATTCATAGTGATGCAAATTTCGGTCTTGGTAGAGTTGTTGAGAACGCTTCGAGCAATTTGAGGTGTAGCACCAAGCGAAATCATTTTGTTGTAATGCTTCTCTGCATCTAAACAAGCCTCTACCCACTCATCATAGATTTGAGACTGAATGGCAACATCCAACTTGCTAACCTTTGGATCGAGTTCCATGCCGCCCCGAATGTCGATGTATGTAATCTCATTACCGAATTTATCCTTGGCATAATTACAATACCGTGTAGACTCTTGAGCATAACTGGCAATACGGTGACGTACTTCTTCATGGGAAACGCCTCGATCATTTGTCAGCCGAACAGTAATGTTGTAGTGTTCAATTACAGCCTCATGTCCACGATTGATAATGCCCTGTACAAAATTAACACAAGAATCATCAGTGATTTTATCTTCACTCTTATAGCAAGTGCGGCCTACTGCCTCAATGGTTTTCAAAATTTCAATACCATCAATAGGTGTAAGAATTTCAAATGCCGGGGAAACAACTTTCATAAATCAGCCTCCTATATTGTTGTATTTGTTGTTATTAGGATTCATTGTCAGCCTGATAGTCGGCAAAACAATACTCGCAAAGATACCCTCTCTTGCCACGATCGTTAATCTTTCGCATGGTTCCGTGAGAACTCCCACACTCCATACAACTGATCTTAACAACCTTCTTTGGCTCATCCATCTGCTCAGAGTTTTTACGCTTGGGATAATTATTGCGTTTCATTGTTGTTAGTTTCCTTTCTGTTTTTCATAAGATTTTGTAGAATAACAAAAATAATGATCTCCAATCTTTTCATAAAGCAAATCATTATATTGTTTCGTTGAAAAGAACAGCACATTTGTATTCAAAACTGGATAAATCTCAGATAAAACTTCATCAACTACGTCATATTGAATTTGAGTTGGAATAGTTGTTTCAATGTATTTTGCAGGAGAAAACTGATTCTTTTGATATATTACATCGTCAATCGTGTTAGGAAATTCATCACTCAATACTCTATTCAATACAACTTCTACAACCGCCTTTTGACCAAGATAAGATTGTCCTCTGGCTTCCAGATATACAAGTCGTGCAAGCGTTTCACGTTCGTTCTCTGTAATATGATTTGCTATTGTGGTATAGAAAGGCTTTATTACAGGAATAGTTGAATCAATATAAACTAATTGACATTTCTCACTTGATTGAATTGGTTGCACTTCTTTGGCCTTGTTTTCTTGAACCGTTGTCAGACCCACCACAATAATGCCGAATATTAAAACTAAAAATGCGATTGTAATTGTTAAAACTTTTTTCATGTATCTCCTTTGTTCTCATAAGGTATTCCTAAGTAATCCATTACTTCACGATAACCAAGACCACCTTCCTCACGACTTTTCATCACAAACTTATAAGTGTTTGGCTCAATATCAGCTAAACGCTGAATACGATTTGGCTCTTTCTCTAAATGACAACCAAACAAGCACAATTTACATCCTGTATTATGTTCTTTAGTAAACTCGAATTTACCATTTTCAAGTTGAACTATCTCGCCATATGGAGGTGCAATAGGAATATTAAAATCATGTAGGTATCTTAATATATCCTGTCGAGTCCAAAATCCCATAGGAGTTGACTTACCGTGACCATCTTTAAAAGCATTACAGCCTGTTTTTAAGTAAGCATCTCGCCGCATTTGACTATCTTCGGCTAAAGTTCCATAAATAGGATTAGCTTTTACTTCCTTTTGAACAAGTTTAATCGGTTGCTTTTTAAGAATATCACAACAATGTTCACTGATTGGAAATGGCGCATTGATTAAAAATCTCCATTTCTTTGGAATTGACCATGTTTTTGAGATGTTGTTATCTCTGGTATATCCAGAAAGTCTTAATACGATAGTCGCAGGACAGTTAATAGAGCGCAAATAGTTTGCTGTTTCAATTCCCTGATCAAGATACGGTTCAATATCGTCCTCATATTTCAAACCTCTCTCATCAAGAAAATTCTTTACGTCACGGATCATTCGAGCAACTTTCTTGCTTGCCACTGGATACCCTTCAGTTTTTACAACATCAAAGAAAGTAATCTTGCTTCGTACAATGTGTAAATCAATTTTTATATCATATTTGTTTTCAATATATTCGCAAAAGAATTTAACGTGTTTTGGCATAGACGCAAATTCGTTGCTTGTATTTGCATAAATAACAAGCAAGGGTTTATTACCATGCTGTTTACGATGCAATGACCAAAACTTTGCAAACATATCTAACAAAACTGAACTATCTGCCCCCCCGAAAATGAGAGGGAAACATTATATTTAGTCTTTTGACAAAACTCAAGGAACTTTGCAGTTGTTACTTGCAGCTTTGTATTAAAAGGACGTGATTGCATTTTAATCAAGTCCTCATTGGTATAAGTGTATTCTCCCATTAAATTTTTCACCTTTCATGTTTACAAATTAAAAGAAGTGTGCTATAATTCAAATGCCATATTTTGAGATAAGGAGTGATCTATAATGGCAGAAGCCGAAAACAAACAGCGCAAGTTAGTTCGCCGCCCAGCAGAAGAACGTATTGCCGAGATCGACAAAAAGATTGCTGGACATAAGGACGCTATTCAAAAATTAGAGGCAAAGAAAAATGCAATCCTTAATCCAAAGCCACGTGCTTCTAAAGCCGCTGGCCTGAAAGCTCTTATTTCAAAGGCAAAAGATGCTGGAATGAGCAATGAGGAAATTGCTCAGAAATTAGGGATTTCCCTTGACGAGCCTGAATCAACACCCGTTGCTGATACGGAGAAAAAGAAATAATTTACTTGATGAGGACGTGTGTTTTGGCGCACGTCCTCGCCTTTATTTCATCATTCTTGATTTAATCCTCTGATCTTTATGTAAATCCCTGAGTAATTTATCTCTATATGCTTCGATTTTTTCATAGCAAGACTTGCAGCATACAATATATTCGTCTTTAACAGTGTTTGGGGTACGCTGCTTGGTGCTGAATTGAAACCAACGTCCACATATAGGGCAATATCCTAAGAGCCGATGTAAAATTTTCAACTAATCATCTCCATGAATTTTTGTTCAGTCAAAACCATTACGCCGAGTTGCTGCGCTTTTGCCATTTTTGATCCAGCTTTCTCACCAGCAATAAGATAATCTGTTTTCTTAGAAACTGAACCAGCAACTTTTGCTCCAAGTTCCTCTAACTTTTTAGTAATACCATCTCTGGTGAAGTTATGTAGTGTGCCAGTTGCAACAACAATTTTGTCTTTGAATGGATTACTTTTGACAACTGTAATCTCAGGCTTTGAAATCGTAATGTAGTCAAGAAGTTTTGCAAACAGAGCAACATTCAAAGAGTCCTCGAACCATTCTTTGATACTATTGGACATTACTTCTCCAAAATCATCAAGTACAGTCCAATCGAAATCATTTCCTACTAAATCTTCAAACCTTGCAATATCATATTCACAATACTTTGCAATGGCCTTAGATGCTGTCTTACCAACATTAGGAATACCCAAAGAAACAAGGAACTTATCAAATGAAACATTTCTTGATGCTTGAATAGTATCCCACAATTTTTCATAGGAACGTGTACCAAAGCCATCCATTCGGACAATCTCATTTTTATACTGATCAAGACGATACAAGTCTGAAAAATCATTTAGCCATCCATTTGAGATAAAACGCTCCAGCGTTGCTTCAGACAGTCCATCAATATTCATAGCTGGTTTACTTACAAAGTGTTCAAATGCACCTAATTTCTTTCCAGCACAATGAGGATTCTTACAATACAATGTTTCTGTATTGTTTACCTTTTCAACGACAAGGCCATATCCACATACAGGGCAAACATGAGGATATTCCACACAAATATTGTCTGTTCTGCTTTCAGCAGAGAGATTTTTTAATATCTGAGGAATAATCATATTGGCTTTATAAACCCTGATGCTATCTCCAACACGCAGATCAAAGTCCTTGATGTAACTCAAATTATGTACGCTGGCTCTTGTTACTACTGTCCCATCCAGATCAACAGGATCAAAAATTGCTACAGGAGTAAGTTGCCCCGTTCTACCAAGCGACCATTCAATATCCCGCAACACTGTATCTGCGGTTTCATCTTCAAATTTAAAGGCAATACCGTCATTGTTATGATGAGAAGTACCGCCTTTCTGTTTTGAGTAAGAGATACTATCATATTTCATAACAAGGCCATCAATGGGAATACCTTTATTTTTTGCGCTGGCCTTTAATGACTCAATCATCTCTGAAAGATTATTTTGATGAACTTCTAATGTAAAAGGAAGAAAATCAGGTGCTTCAAATCCTATATTTACACAATAATTCATTTTTGCTTCTCTGGAGTCGCTAATGGGAATTACATCATCCAGTCCTTCGAGTACATCCCAAAGCATCCAAGCAATATTACGCTCTGCACAAATACCGCTATCAAGCTGCCTAACCGATCCTGCCGCCAAATTACGGGCATTTGCATATGGTTTTTCACCAGCAGGAAGATTGTCGTTGATTGCCTTAAAATCGCTTTCATGAATGATAGCTTCACCAACAACCCTAAGAAATCCCCTATATGGAATATTTAAAGGAATGTTTTTGAATGTTTTCGCATTATGAGTAATATCTTCTCCAACATACCCATCACCACGGGTTGAAGCCTGAATTAACTCACCGCCATCATAAATCAACTCTACTGTTAGGCCATCATACTTGAACATCAACAGGCATGGATTTTCTTTTGCGAATTTATTTAGTTCATTTTCGTCTTTAGTTTTGTCAAGCGAGAGCAAAGGAATATCGTGTTGTACCTTTGCCAACTTGCTCTTGACTTCATATCCAACAGTCTGTGTAGGTGAATTACTTAGGATAATCCCTGTCTCATTCTCAAGCCGCTTTAACTTATCAAATAAGAAATCATATTCCGAGTCAGGAATAAGCGGATCAGAACGATTATAATAAGCATCACGACACTCATTGAGTTTCCGTACAAGGTCAGCAATTATTGAACTATTCATGCAATCCCCTTTCGTTATTGTATTTGTTGTTATATACTTTCTGGTAGATGGAGCATCCGAGGAATGCCCCATCTATTATTAGTATAGTTGTATTTCTTGTTATTGTCAAGCAGTTACCGCAAAATTTTTCTGAGAAAGTATGTGAACACTCCATACAGAAAATATCCTGAATACTGTGGATCGGGCATGAATATCATCTGAAGATCATAACGATGGTTAAATGTATGGAGGCTTGCAAGATACGCTTTTGCCGAAAACTTTGTATCATAGTTCCCCGTGATAATATCTTGGTAGTTTGCGTTCTCGATCAGTAAATACTTCTTGCCCGGATATGTAGCCATTTCTTCCTCAAACCTTGCCCGTTGTTGCGAAAGATTGCCGCTTAGTTCCTCCAGTGATCCTTTACGTTCTACCATAATTTCTTTATCAAAGAACAAATCTCTATCAATATTCAGATCAGGATTGGCAGGAACATAAAAACTATAATCTCCATTTGACAATGCTTTTGTCTTATGTGGAATATGCTTTTTATCAAGCCAGTCAAGAATATGCTGATTCTTTTGCTCTCTGGTGTCAGTAAGAATCACAATAGATTTTACAAGCTGTTCAATTTCCTTGTCGGTATATTTATATAGTTCTAAAATGTGAAATCACCTCTTAACTGTTATTCTATGAATCGACTTTAATAATGCAGATATGTATTTTCCTTCATTTTGTAATGGGCATAATGGCATTCGATTTGGTCTGGTTTTGCCAGAGATAAGAGAAGATGATCTTAACTTACACCGTTGTACATCGTCATAAGCAAACGGACACACACTACATTTTGTTGGCATTTTATCAAGCCGTAAGATAGCACCCATAATCACCTCATACAATCGACAGGCCAAAATAAATTAAAGTGTTTGCTTTACTGTAAGGAATTCTTTTTTTTACAACAATACCATGCAATCCATTTTGCGTTTTTCTTTGAATAACCTTGTTTTATCAGATTGCGAATAAATTTTTTGCGGCTCATTCTAAGATAGATAAATGTTCCAGTAATTGAATGGTTTTTACAAGCAGAAAATAAATATGTATCATCTTTATTAGGCTCAAATGTGATTTCAGGCATTTCAGCCATGCACAGAGCCTTTCCATCTAAGTAAAGAATGCCGCTATTTTTACCCACTAAAACTATACCTTCCTTTTCCATAAATTAATTTCACGGCAACATCTACGCATGAATTGTTTCAATCGTTGAATATCACCATTTCTATCTTCTCCATATTTATATATTACCGAATCTTTGCGTCTGATATATAGACATTTGTAGTACAATGATAAAGAACCATTATATCGACCAATATTATGCAAATTAGATTCTGCATAAATTATAAAGTCCAATATTGTATCAGAGGCATAATAACAGTCGATTTCTTTAATCTTAAATCTTACCATTTACTTATTCCTATTCAAAGCAAGATTAGCTAAAGTGATCTTTTTGATTTCTTCCCATCTGTTTTTAAATGAATCCTTAAATTCTACTGGAGGCGTATTGTGAAGAATCTGAATCACTCCCAACATATACAATGGAGTCATTTGTTCTGTAAAATCAGATTCAGGAATATCAGGAAAACTCAAATTTTGACATAGGATATTAAAATTCTCATCCATTCTTATCTTCAAATTGGTAAGGCCATTGTTGAATGTGATAGTATGGCTCTCATTCATAAAAAGATACTGAAGCAAAGTAGATATTTCACCAAGCATAAAGAGTTCATCTTTAGTTCTCATTTGTGCTATCCCTCGCTGCCCTCATTCTATTTGCCATTTCTGCACGTTGTTCATCAGATAATTGTCTTGGGAATCCAACCTTGAGCCATTTCTTCGGCAAACTATATTCAGCCCAATCCTCGCCTCTACGAACTACTGTAATATCTGGATAATCTGGCAACCTCTTATCTAATTTTCGTATAAGTGATCTATCATATGTAAAGATAGAAGCGGTCTTTTCTTCATTATTATAGTTAATGATTGTTTCCTGTTCGTATTTAGTAAGATTAGCCAATAATCTCACCGCCCATCAATTTCAATGAGTGTTTGACTGTTTGCATCATAGCAATAAAGCAGTCCATTAGAAGAATAGTATGCAGACATAAATCCATATCCTCCATAACCACTTCTCTCACGATAAACAATATAAACAATTTTTGTATTTGCATCATAATAAAGGTTGTCTCTGTTAGGAATCTCTGTCAGGCCAGCATTACTTCTAAAGTTCATTTCTTCCTGTGTACAAGCGCAAAGACTAATGCACAGAATGGCAGCAATCAGAAAGACAAAAAATTTTTTCATATTCAACTCTCCTTACTTTTTAAATAACTTCCCACATAAGGGACAATATTTAATTTCAACAATATCTTGTGTTGAGAACTTATCATAAGAATCCAATACCCTTGCCCTTAACATTCCCTGTCTGTTAAGGGCAATTTCAATACCGCTGTATTCAGATGTTTGATTTACAACAGAAAAATCATTTGAAGTAGCTTCACAATATGGACAAGTCATAAAATCCTCCAATCAGAAATTGTCATGTGCTACACAAAAATCCCAATCGTTATCATCAAAATGACACACTGGCTGTATTGCGTTGGCAACATTTTGAAATAATTTCTGTAAGGATTCATCAGATGCTTTCTCATCTGGAATTTCAACTTCAAACCAGAACTTATATCTCATTTTATACACCTTTCATCAATATCCATAAGGAACCCAAGTATCGTCATGTTTTTCTTCTCCTTCACGAACAAACGACCATTTTTTCAGTATACTTTCCTTATCCTGCTGGCTCTGCTGCCAGTCACCATTAGAATCCTTAGACCAGCGGCCTTCCTCAGAACATTCAATAGTCTTGATAATATCACCGACATTGATAGGTGCTTCATCATACTTCTTACGCCGAACCTTAACAACCTCAGTGCTGCCATCACAAAGACGATACAGTGTTAATTTAGGATTCTTGTATTTGCATTCATATTCCTGTACAAACGCATACTCTGGCGACATATCTGGCATACAAGTCTTTACATAACCGATATTGTCAAGTTCGTATTTCAAGCGCATACTAAATGGAATTTCAATATCTTCTAAGTCATACCAAATTTCATGTAATGCAGAATCAAAATCAAACTTTCTATATTGTTTTTCGGTTTCTTCTGAATACTTTTTGATGTATTCAATAAATTCAGTTGGAGGATTAGATTTGCTAAACTGAGAACGATCATAAAGTTTGTCGAGAATTTCAATAAACCTCTTAATTTTGCCAATGGAACCGAAGTCATCAAAGTATCCAATTTCAACCAGCGTATTAATTTTGCCGCTATTTAGATTCTTTTTCTTTTTAAGGTCTTTCCATAATTCATAGAAATTATCGTATTTCTTTTTGCCAAGAGCATACAGATCATTGGCACATCCCTGACTAAGCCCTTTAATAGACAACAAGGAAGGATAGATTGTATGATTCTCTGGATCGGCAACGAACTTTCTATTATCTAATCCAAACTTGTACTCTCCCTCTTGGATGCCAAAAGCACGATTCATTTCTTGCTTGAGTTCTGCCACCTTATCTTTCTTACCCTTATCAGAATAGGTCTGAAGTAAGACTTCATAAAACTCATAGGGATAGTGTGCTTTCAGATATGCGTTATACAGGCTATCCAGTGCCATACAATAAGCATGAGCAGAGTTAAAGCCATATCCGCAAGAGTCAGAAATGATCTGCCATACCCTTGCAGCGTCCTCTTCGGCTTTCTCCTTTGGCGTACCTTCCTCCATGATACGATCTCTAAATCCATTGATAAACCGTTCCTTTAGCGGACGAACCTTTTCAGGATGCTTTTTGGCAATGGCCTTAATAATGCCGTAGCATTCGTCAATGGGGAACCCAGCATAATTCAATGTATTCATAGTCTGTTCCTGATACAGAATAAAACTTTGCGGAAGTTCTTCTGTCTGAAGAATCTTATCAAATGCTGGAATATCGTAGGAAAAGTCCTCACGATTTTCTAACTTAGAATACATTGACTTAAAAGCTGGGCGAATGGCTGCAATAAACGCCGACAACTCAGAAACGTTCTTAGGCTGATACTTCATAGACTTTCTGGTGGTAGATGCTTTTTCAACCTGATTTACACCCATTGTATATCCATTTGCGTAAATATCCCACACAGCCTGATCGTTCTTGACTAATTCCATAAGCCTATTAACTGTATGTGGCTTAATACCAATACGCTTATAAATCATATCAATTAGCAACACTACATCGACTTTAAGAATATCATTTTTGAGAAATTTATAGTTCTCTGCAATCGCACCATCAATTACAGCGGTCATATACTCTTTCTTTGTCGTGTCGCTTTTACACTTAATTAGACCGATTTCATCACGAATACTGCCAGCATACAGTAAATAAGCGCATGGAGCCTTTTTCTTATCAGTAATAATACCTTGATACTTTTTGCTTGCATCAATGTAAGAATGATATTCTTCATCAACGTAATCGTAAATGCTAATGTCATCCTTTTCATCATCGTCTGCGTATTTCATAGCCTCATCATACTTCTCTATCTGCGTAGAAATAGTATTCGCAAGTTCAAAATCCATGTTCTGAGAACGTGCATATAATTTGAAAGCACTCTTTTTCTTACACGTTCCAAAAGCAATCATAGGATAAGCATGATCTTTACCCAAGATTTCTTCCTGTGCCTCTGCTGCAATTTCTGGTGTACCCCAATTCAAATCAATATCAGGCAGCGATTTTGTTTCAAGAATACGGCTTTTACTGATAAATCGTTCCGGGTACAACTTGATAGGACTTTGGAAACGGTCAACCTTAGAGAATCCAAGGAGAGTATTAGTAAAATAGCCAACTGAACTACCACGGCCTGAATTTGTCAGAACGCCGCCTTTTTCAATGGCACGTTTTACCATGTAATAGTCGATCAGAAAGTAATCCGACATATTAGTGTCTTTGATTACTTGAACTTCTGTTTTCACTCCCTCAAAATACTCATCATACTGTTCTGGAGGAACATCATTGACATATTCCTTAAATAGCCGTGTGATCAGTTTACTATATTCTTTATTACGTTCCTCCTGCGTTAATTTAGGAAGTAACACACCATCAATGACGTGTTCTCCATCATACAAAGTAGGTAGCTTAATATCTTTGGAGAAAATCGGGTTTGGCGATCCATCTGGCAAAATGTCGTAATCGTCAAATTTCAGCAGAAGGTCGGTATTATCCATTGCTCTTTGAATTTGCTTTTTGGTAAATACATTCTGCTCCAAAAAGCGATTCATAGTAGTATCATCGTCAGGATAGTCCATATACCAACCATCTTCATCTTCGTATCTGGTTGGATTTGTCGCAAGCATATAATTACGCTCTGCCTCTTGTTCTGGATAGATGAAATGGCTGTCCATACCAACAATCATTTCAATACCATATTTTTCAGACAATGCCAAAATACGCTTATTAAGATTGATTTGTGCTTCTGTCTTATGATACTGAATTTCAAACATAAAGTTGTCTTTAAAATGTTCATGAAGTTTGACAACAATATCTTCAATATCATCGTAATGCCAGAAAGCTATACAAGCTGTGGTGACAAAAACATCATTTGCTGGAAGGCTCAACAACAATTCGGTATCAAGACGAGGACGAAAATAATATCCATCTTCACTTGCTGTAGATAAAACAGAATTAATTGCTCTACGCCCATTTTCGTTCTTGGCAAGTAAAACAATATGAGAGTTTGTGCGATCCTTTTCGTGCCTATCCTTGACCCAATATGCTTCGCATCCAAAAATAAATTTCAGATCATATTTCTTAGAGAGTTCATATGTTTCAAAATAGTATCCCTGAAAACCGTGTTCCACACTGGAAATTACTTTGTGACCAAGTTCAACGGCACGTTTTGCATAATCTTCATTTACAGCAGCCGAGTCCTTAAATCCCCAAATATTACTATATGATGTATGACGGTGATAATTTTGCATTTACTCACCCCTATCTTCATCTTTGTTTAATTTTTCTTTTTCTTTCTTTCAGTATCAACACTCCAAAATTCTACAGAAAACTCTACACTATCAGCAGTTGGTTCTTTATCAAGTTCAAGCCCTACAAATTTATAGGTAGAATCTTTATAAAATTCTGATGCAATTTTCTTGAATTTGTCATATGCGTTTTGTCCATTAATATGACAGTTTAACTTAATTTTATCATGTTGCATATAATCAACCTTTCATAAACTCAGAAGCCATTTTCCTAACAATAATTTCGGCGGTATTTTCATTATGTTCTGCATCTTTCCAAGACTTACCTTCTATAATTGCAAGAGCCTCGGCCCAGCTTAGTCCACCTCTTTGTGCTAACTGACTAAGAGACTGACCATGATTTTCCCATGCTTGCCCTTCATGGATCATCAGCAATCCACGGGGAATATACTGCTGCGGTCTACTACCAAGAATAGGATATGGGTCATATCGTCCAATTTTTTTATCCATATCAGCTTGATTAATCAAATCTTCTAAGTTTTCATCGGAAATTGCTGGTGTTCTATCCCATAACGGAATACGTTTTACTTCCTTGAGGAAATCAATAATAGTCATGTAAGCAACTCCCTCATACTAAAACAAATCAGCATCCTCGTCTGCGTCCTTTTTACGCAACTCCCATTGATCATTGAATCGCTTTAGATGAACACAGGTATTTCGGAAATTACAAAGATTATTACAGAAGAAAGTATCCTCTGCTTCTTTGCCTGTCTTGCTGAGTTTTGTGAACGACCTTGGAGGCCACTGACTTGAATCATCCTTATCCAAAGACTCAAATAAATCGGCAGTTCTATTTACATAATCCAGAGTCTCTTTCTTGAGTTCATCAGTAATCTCATACTGGCGAACATACGGCTTAATAGTATACTTAGACCTAACTTCCTCCGGCAGAGAATCCAGAGAGTTTTCATCCAAGGCTTTCTTGAGCATGATTTCAATGTCAATCTCATCATAGCCAAGTTCGGTCAGATCACTTTCGATATGATGCTGCAACTCACTTACCAACTTGCCACGGTTCAGAACCTTGACAATCTCAGTCTTAGTCTTAGAGTTTGCACGTTTCTTACCCATAAATTTGACTTCACAATATTTCAACATAATCCATGACACATCACGCACTGTATACCCCTCTGCCTCTTTTGCCAGAGCATAAAGAACAAGCTGCCGCCCATGATGCAGAAGATCAGCCGCTTTAAAATCTGTAGATGTTTTCCAATCGTAAATTGAAATAGTCCCATCTGCATTTTCACGAATAAGGTCAATGTAGCCCTGAATATACCTGTCCTCAGACAAAGGATAGATGATCAGTTGCTCGGTCTGGAACTTTCCCTTTGGCGGCTGAAATGTCTTACAGAAATGTTTCATGTCTGCAATCCAGTTGTTGCGGATACTGTCATTGCCCTTGAAATCCTTTGGAAACTCAATCCCAAGCATATCCAAATCTAAAAGTTCTTGATTCAGAGTATCAGGGAGTTCATCAACTGTAGCCTCCCCATTAATAATTTCCTCCAGCTTGTCATGAATTTTCGTTCCAAGGACACCATAAATACCATTTACTCCTTTATCATGCTCAATGTATGACTTAAAGGTTTCGTACAAACATTCCTCAATGGTATTACACTTTGAAATACTATATACATTCTTTCCAGCATCAAATAAGGCTTGAAGTCTTGGGTCTTTGTCTCGCTTTGCCATAATATCTCTCCTTGCGATTGTATTTGTTGTTATTTAAAAACAAACTCACATTTATAACCAAATAACGTGCCTTTGTATTAATTCAGTGAACGCCTCTTTACCCATATCAGATGGGCTTGCTTTACTTCCTTTTGGTAAAATCTTATTGTCCTTATCAAACACATATCCTACTTTATTCTTAAACACAGCATTATTAAGAGTCAATTTCTCAGCTTGTAAGCGTATCTGATCTTCCTCCAGTCCTTCATCATAAGCCAAAATAATCTTATTTGTCATGAGAGATTTAATATGCTTGGCCTGAACATCACTTACATCACAGCCACACGTTGCCAAGCCAATACCGCTCCCCATTGAATGAAGTTGCTGGACAAACTTTTCAGACTCACCAATTACAACTATGTTCTTTTGCTGGATTGTTTCATAATTGTGATGGTATCCATAAAGGGTAAGGCTGCGGGAACATGGAATGATCGGCAACCAGCGTTCATCTTTTGAGCATTTGCTATCGTTCAATCTCCCCATAATCCCGCACAATTTACCGTCCAATGTATATTCTGGAACAGTGATCCGTAAAGTTTCTATATCAAAACCTACATTAAAATGTTCCTGTGTTTGAAAGCTAATACCATCTCGAAAGAACATGAGATTATACTTTCCTGCATACTCATCAAGAATAGAAGTATCATATGTTTGCATCGAATACTCCGACTCTTGAATTTCTTTCATTAAGCCTTTGTAGAACCCGCCAAAGGGATATTTGACCTTTCTACTAAATTGGCTCTTTTGCAATCCAAGTTCATCCGCAATAAAGTTTAATGCTTCAGGAAATGTCATACTCTCATATTTCATCACAAGAGAATACAAATTACCATGTGCATTGATTGAAAATCCATCAAACTTTAATGTGTCAAGTTTGAGCCGCATAGCTGTGGGATTGTGACCTTCATCACGGCTGAACCTGATTTCATTTTTATGCTGCCTATATGTAATCTGTGTAAAACCCATACACTCAAGAAGGGTAATACACGCATCTACATTGTTTGTTAAGTAATTCGATAATGACAAGGCATTGACGATAATATCACCCTCCCTTCTTATCGAACTTTACTTATCCCTCAAGCCACCTATTGTCAATGTAATAGAAACCATACACAAGGCCACCGATTAGTAGAACCCAAACAATCCAAAATACAACCAACTGCCATTTAATCTCTAAGGAATCAATCGTTTCCTCTATAGAACTATTGCAGTAAAAAGTAGCATTTGAAATTGTGTTATCTGACAATACTGTGTAAATAGTTCCTTCATACTCCAAATCAGAACCATAATATACATCTCGCAAATGTGAGGTTTGATAAATGGTTGTAATGCTATGTTCCGAGAAATAGTCTATTGTTCCATATGGAAACTCTACACCAAGAAACGAAATGTTATCAACATGAAGATAATCTCTATCAATGCTATCCCAAGTCCAATAATTCTCCGTTGTAGTATAAGTTTGTGTTTTGCCATTGACAGTGCGTGTTCTGGTTACTGTTCTGGTGTGCATCGTATATCGCTCAGTCACTTTTGTCATTGTGGCATACTGGCCTTCAACTTCAGGATATGATACAGAACCAACTGCTGCCAAATTGCCATGAACGAACGCATTGTCAACATTTGTTCTCATTCCATATCTGAATAATTCAGGATCATCATTGATTTGCAATGCTGTATTGTATTCTTGATATGAATTCATCAGGCTATCATTGATTTTGTCTGATAATACAATACCAAAAATCAACATGACCGCTACAATAGCAACACTAAAGATAATTTCTCGCTTAGTAACTTTCATGCAAATATCCTTTACTCAAACAGATTTGTTGGAGCATCTGAAGAAGCATTATAGTCAAGGTATTCGTACCCAATAATTTCATATCCAAGCATCCCAAGAATCTGTCGGTTCGGGAACTTCCTTACGTATTGATTATAACTCTTAACCCATTTGTTGAAGTTACTGCGATAGTTCGCAATCAGATTCTCAGTAGTCGCCAACTCATTCATCAACTCACGATAGTTTTCATTGCTCTTAAGTTCTGGATAAGCCTCTGCAACAGCCTGAATCATGGTCTGAATCTCCTGAACGCTTTCATCAGAGGAACTACCACGTGCATTAACAACATCCATCAAGGTTTGATATTCATGTTCGTCATAAGTCTGAACACAGTCAACCAAATTGGGAATCAGGTCTGCTCTACGCTTCTCTTGAACCTTAATTTCTGACTGTGCTGTGTTAATCTGTTCCTCCAACGAAATAGCCTTGTTCTGAACCCCTTGGAATGAAAAAACACACAACATCACAACAGCGATTACAACGGCTGCAACAATCAAAGGCAACTTCCAATTCTTCATTTTAAACACTCCTTGTTGTATTACTTGTTATTTGACATAATTAAATCGTGATACAGTTCTGCGATTTCTTTCATTTTTTCAGGTGACATATCAGTAAATGACATTGCACCTACATAAGCATCACAGCCTATATCATTCGGATTTACCCACTGGCTGTATTTAGTACACCGAATTTTATCATCCTTGCGTCTATTACAATCAGCAGCATCACAATGAGAACATAAACAACCTACACTCATGCCGCATATTTCCCCAATTTCGCTCGAATTTTATTCATCAACTGACCAATACGCTGACGGCTAACACCAATTCTCTTCGCAATTTCAGACTGCGTAAATCCATCAGCCAACAACTTGATAACTTCTTGCTCCTGTGGATTTGAAATTTTCTTACATAGAAAACGTATGTAATCCGTTTCTGCGGTATCTTTTTCAATGTCCACATTATCAGGAAACATATCACCAAACTCTACGACACAATCACCATCATCTGAGGCCATTCGAGTATTCATTGATACAATATTTTGAGCAGGAATAACGCTACTTGTCTTATTGTGCCTCAATACGCCATTGTACTCATTAAGCATAGTGATATATGCAAAAGTTGAGAACTGACCTTTCGTTTCATCAAACGCCATAGCTGCCTTACACAATCCAATCGCCAGAACGTCATAGTATTCTTCAAGATTGATTTTGTACTTATGAGCAGCACCATAAATGAGTTTGTGATTATCTTCTACCATTTTTTGTTGTGTACTTGTCAGATGTTCCATTGCTTTTACTCCTTATAATTTACTTGTGTTCATTAAATACAGAGCAATATCCAATCTCTTTCCAACGATTGAATCTGCCATTGAATTGATAAAGGACTTGAATTTTATCATCATCGTTTCTTGTTTTATCAAGAAATGCAACAATATATTTCTTATCTCGATCCAATGGAATTGTTTTTCGTACATTTGTATATTTACCGCTACTGTCTTTCTCCAGTTGGTATGCTTTTACATCAAACTTTTCTCCGGGGTATTCATCATCCCAAAGTGGCCTTGCATATACCATCTCAGAAAAAACTTCCTTGATTTGCTTGGCATTAGAAAGACAACTGGCATCCAAATACCGCTTGTTCAAAGTATGTAAGGCAAGTTGATAGGTACAGATCAGAGAAATGTTTTCTCGACTTGTAATCTGAAATAACTTTCGACTATGAATAAGAAGTTGCTGCCACATAGCCTCATCAATCTCATCCTCAGATTTCATCGTGTCAAACATTATTGCCTGATACCCCAACTTGGCAAGTTTCTTAATGATCCTTTTGACCTTGTTCATATCATTGTCGAACAACTTTACAAACTGAATGTTTCCATACTTCTCTTGAGATATTTTCTTGGCCTTACGCAAATATTCCCACTGTTCATCTGTGAAGTTGCCAATTTTTAACTTCTTTCTGGTTAATCCCCAATAATCAAGTTCAGTTGTCATAATATGAACAAGCAACAACTGCTTGAAATCTTTTGACCGCTGCTCATTGCTGATTACTGCACACTTCACACCATCTTCTGTCATTGGCAAAATCATATTCTCAAAGACAAAAGAAGTTTTACCGACACCACTATGTCCAGCGAACATATACATATCACCAAGAGGTGTGCCAAGAGTCAAATAGTTCAGGATCGGACAATGCGCCCCATAGCTAATTCCTTGTGCAGACCCTTCATCACATTCCTTCAGAAACTTGTCATCAATCTCTAACGTTTCAACATCAATATCGTGTGTGTTTTTAATGCTTACACTGTTCAAAATGTAATCATAATAATCATACACTTCTTGATTAGTCATCTTTGCGAACTTTTCTATGTTGTCGATCACATTAAACCCTTTATCATGTAATGTCATTAAGGTATTCATTTTTGCAATCTTGTCATAGTAAGCATCAACGTTTTCAGGATTAACTAATGAGCAAAGTTCACTAACTGTCGCATAGCCTCCAAGTTCATCAAAGTGCTTTTTAACAGTAGGCTTATTTTCAAGAAATGTGTAAATTGTAACATTGTCAAATGATCTAAACCCTTGATTATACATTTGTCGCCCAAGCGAGAAATAAAATGTACCATCTTCAGTTTTTAGCGTCTGATCATCATTGGTATTAATTCTCTGAAAATCGTCAAATAAATCAGGCTGCTTCCATAAGCAAAATACAAACGTAGCCTCTGCGCTCTCTCGACCTTTAATTAATTCCTGCGGATAATTTTTAAGACTTATTTGTATCACCATCCTTAATTGCCACTCGGAGTTCTACAATTCGACCATCTTTCAATGTCCATTGATAGCCACTGGACGATGTTTTAGTACAATCAAGACCACCAAGTAACTCTTGCACCATATAATCACGAACAGCATTTATGGCTTCATCTGTACATTCAGTTTTGTTTTGCCACAAATTGCCCTTCTTGTTTAATGTTCCTGCATATATGCCAAAACAGCCCGCACCAACATGATAATCAGCCATCAGTGGTAATTCCTAACTTCTCACAGATTTCATCTAATGTCATGCCAGCGGCGAGTGCCTTATTAATAATCTTTTCTACCGCATCGAAATATTCACGTTCAGTCATTTCCAGTTCCTCCTTATAATTCGTCATCATTAAGAAAGCTGCTTATATCCTTCCCTCGGTGTTTTGTACCAATGCTGGACAAATCACCACATTCGATTTCGGTTTTCTTTGTATTCTCACTTTGCTTTTCTCTACGAATACGATCAGAACGTACATCAGAGAGTTTGTCTTTTACCATTGCAAAGATGTAAGATAACTTTCCATACTCTGTTTCAAATTGCTTATGTTCCATCCAGTAGCAAATATCGTCATGACATTTCTGAAAAGTTTCCAGAATGGTTTCATAATCGTAGAATGAAAGTTCCTTAATTTTTTTGGGAAGGGATGTGGGGAAGGGTTGACTATCCCCATATCCCAAAAACTCATAGCAGATATAATCAATCAGAGATTTATAGGTTTCCTTTTGCTTTTGTTCTGCATCGTATATCTCTTGACTTTTGTAGTAATACTTCCCAATCTTTACAAAGGTATCAGTTGTCCCGGTTTCGCCCGTGATATGGCATTTACATGACCTTGCCATAACTGATTATCCTCCTTTGAATTACACGTGTCTTAAAGAAGCTGCCGATTGTTGCGAGTGTACCACAAGCCAGAGGAATAATATCTGGTGTAAATCGTGTCGTGTCAAACATCAAGTTTAATCCGTTTGTAATTGTAGTGCCAATACACATCTGCATAATCCAGCCACCAAAATAGGCAAGGCCAAAATAAATGACAGGCTCAAAGATACAAAACAGAATAATACCGATGATCCAACCAATAATACTACCACTACTGTATCTATTCATATCATTCATCCTCATTCAGCATAGCGACAATGGCCTCAAGGTTTGCCGTAGGAATTTCATCTGCGTTTTTGAAATTCGGAATGTCATGCTCTGCCATAAAAGCCTTTACCTTTTTCTTGGTTGCAGCACTTACATCGGAAAACTTATTCTGAATGGTGCTAACCAACTCAGCGTTCTTTTCCTCATCGACCTTGTTTGCTGCATCATGCTCCAACTTTTCAGCAACCTCGGCCTCCTTCTGCTTACGTGCCTTTTCCAAATCCTTCTTAGACTGTTCCACGGTCTTGTCACCCTTACTGTGTTCAGCCATAATTGCATCAGTGATTGCCTTGATAAAAGCGTCAGAATCCAGAGGAATTTCATCAACAATATCAGCAAAACGAGACTTAGAATCGACACTGTAGTTATCATCACGGAAAGAAATACGGCGGCTCTCACTCATAACCTTACCCTTGACTTCCTCCTGCTTGGTAACAACATTCTTCTTGCCCGTTTTCTGCTTAACAATCTCACGGTCAATGTAGGCGACACCAAGAAAATGCAGCTTGGTCTTGAGGGCATTGAAATAACGCTGGCTCATATTGGTTGTCAAGATGGAATAAGACTCACCAGTAATCGGATCATCAACATCCTTCTTTTTGGTATGTCCGATTGCAATAAAGGAAACGCCAACACCCTTCAGTTCCCACAGCTTATCAAGCACAATCTGAATTGCCTTATCCTCGCCAGCCATAAAGCCGCCGAACGCTGCTTTAATAGAAGTAATCTTTGGCTTATCAGGATTAGCCCTATTGTGCATACGGATAACTTCAGGCTCCGCAATCTCAAGCAACTGGTCAAATGTATCAAGAACAACAACACGCAAATCCTTGTAATCAGTCAACTTGTTCTCAATTACATCATCACAGAACTCCTTGAATTTAGCCCAATCAGGAATCTTTTCAGACACAATCCCATTAATAGCATCGTGTCCATCTTCCTTACCAATGTCGAGGGCAATATAGCCCTCATCACCAGCCAACTTCTCACAGACCTCCTTGATAACAGTGGACTTACCAATACCACTCTCACCGATCAGACCAATGTTATAAGCCAAAGGGTCAATGCAAATCTCACGCTTCTGTCCAAATTTCCTTGCCATATTTATCTACCTCCCCCTTAAAACAGGTCATCTTCATCAACACCATCATTCTTCTTGTCCTCGTCAAACGGAGGATCATCGTCATTAGACTCGGTGTTCTTAGCTTTCTTAGAGTTCTTTTTAGCCTCTTCCATAGTTTCATCCTGCGGAGGCTGATAAATCTTTTCCTCGAACTCATCTCCCTTGTCATCAGCAAGCCGACAATATCCATCTTTGAAATCGTCAGACGAAATGAGGCTCTTCGGTAGAATGTGTGGGTGGCAGATTTGCTGAAAATCAGCCATAGCAAT
>OFFK01000618.1_pt1 | contig 30438 bp, 22 predicted proteins | sample 1521361 | NCBI WGS metagenome assembly OFFK01 (sample SAMEA3504096, study PRJEB24116) | mouse gut metagenome | biome: mouse gut; feature: mouse-associated habitat; material: faeces | place: Denmark | collected 2011 | reverse complement strand
GTTCGGTGCGCCCTGCCAGCGTCCGGATCTGCAGCGCGCCGGGGAGGGCGCAGAGTTTCCCATGGAAGGTGTAGGCTTCTATCACATTGTCCGCCAGCTCCAGCTCCCCGTCCTCCTCCAGATAGGGGGCCAGGTCCTCCAGGAGCCCTTTGGCGGCATAGGCCTCCAGATCGTCGTATTCCAGCACCAGGAGGTCCGGGCAGCGGCCGGAGGAGATGTCCAGGTGCAGGGCGGTGCGGGCCTCCTCCGTGGCCTCGGACTGCCCCGGATCCAGGAAGGCATCATAATATTCCCTGACTTCGATGCGGCAGTCAGGGGAGTGCCTGTTGAACTGGGAGATGCAGCGCGTCAGATAGCTGTTTCCGGCCTGCAGGACGCCCAGGGTGATGACCTCCTTTTCGGCGGCCTGGTCCCTGGGGACTTCCTCCACCACGGCCAGCTCGCCGGTGCCTTCATCCTCCTGGAGGAGCACTGCGATGCGCCCGTCCGCCAGCGTGGCGACGCGCATAACGGAGTCTGGATCGATGTCGCAGTCCGCCCATTGCAGCAGCAACCTCTGGGTATCTGCCGCCGTATCATAGAGATAGAGGGCGTTGTATGCAGAGGTCAGGAAACAGTCCTCGCCATAGGCCGCCAGATGGTTTCCAAACACACTTTCTCCAAGCGGATTCCTGAAAGAGGCGATTTTGGCATCCTGTGAGGATGCGTCCTGGCCGCCCTCCGTGGAACCTCGCTGGCCGTCTTCCTGGGATGTGCTCTGAGCCTGGGAGACGCTCCGCTCGTCTCCGGATGCCTCCCCGCCATAGACGACCTCCCGTATAATGCCATCATACTGGGAGTTGTACAGGCTGCAGTAGACATGGCCTGCGGCATCTCCTGCGAGCCAGCTTGGCGTCTCTCCCTCGGGAGCCTTCACAGCTCCTATATAGCCGCAGGTTCCATCGAACAGGAGGAGCTTATCTATCCCCTTGAGATAGAGCCGCCCCTCCCCGTCCGCTGCCGTCTCATAAGGGGAAAATTGGCTGGTGAGAAGGGAGACGTTCTGCTTGGCCAGCTCTTTTCCCGCAGCATCGTATTTCACCAGATAGTCAAAAAAGGAATGCGATGAGGTCACCCACACCTGGTAGAAGACATACAGGTTCCCCTGAAAGTCCGCCTGGAGGATGCGGCTGCCAGTCTCCGCCGAAAGGGGCTCTATGTCCAGTTTTCTGGCCTCCTCACCCGGCGTCCACTGGTAGAATTCACCGTCGAAAGTGACGTAATAGACAGAATCACCGGATACCGTGAAGTCCTCCACGCCGCCCTCGGGGGAGTGGAACTGGGTCTCATAGACATAGGGGGAGTCGCTTTCCTCCCCGCCTCCCATGGCGCAGCCGGTCAGTGCCAGGGCCAGGAATAAGGCAGGAAATAAGACTCCCCGCCGAAGTTTTCGCCGGGGAGCGGCATTGGGGGTTTTCTTGTCATGGGTTTTCTGTCTGATATGCATAGTTGCCTCCCTTTCACGCCAACATTCCGGCCATACAAACTGATTCAAGGCCTCCAGATCTCAGTTCTGCTCCTCCAGGTAAATAGATACCCGGTTCTGGATGAGGGCTGCCACGTCTGCCGCGCTTTTCTGGCCGTTGAAGTAGCTCGCCGCCTCCTGGGCGACGATGGAGGATATCTGGCGGCCGCCCCGGGCGGTGGTGGAGGAATCCAGCAGGGCGCATATGAGCTCCGTCTCCTCGGGGAGGGGCGTATAGAAGAATACCTGCAACGCTCTTGAGGAGAGTATGTGGTCGGCGTGCCGTTCAGGCTTTCCGTCCTGCATGTAGATTTCTCCGTCCTCCCCTATGCTGTAGGGATTTTCCGTGACCTTTGCGAAATACCGCTCCCTTGTGCCCAGCTCCGTGGGGAAGCCCTTTGTGCCCACCAGGGCGGAATAGCTTTTGGGGGGATTCTCCCACCCGGTGAGCAGCAGCTCCACAAAGGCCCATGCCTCCTCCTTGTGCTTTGACTTGGCGGAGATGGCGCATGTCCCGCCGCAGTCCTCCAGCAGGTTTCCCATCCGCCCGTCCACCGTGGGGAAACCCACATAGGAAATGTCCTCCGTCGCCAGGATCTGCGCCAGCATAGCGATGTCCTCCGGCCTGACCAGCTCCACCTCGTGCAGCAGGGCGGTGTTGCTCCGTTCCATCATGTCCAGGACCTCTGCGCCCTCCGTCCCCTTTCTGTCGGAAAAGCGCCCGCAGAATTCCAGCAGACGTATGAATTCATCGGATGTAAAGTCGCAGGTATGCGCCTCCCAGTCCACGAAATGGGACTGGTTGAAGACGAGGCTGTATTCCAGGAGCTGTCCGGCATCCGCGGAGAATACGGTGCTGTCAGGGTTACTGTCTATGAACTCCATCATCTCCTCCAGCGTCCAGCCCGCGGCGTCCCCCAGCTCCCCCAGGCGTTCGGTGCGCCCTGCCAGCGTCCGGATCTGCAGCGCGCCGGGGAGGGCGCAGAGTTTCCCATGGAAGGTGTAGGCTTCTATCACATTGTCCGCCAGCTCCAGCTCCCCGTCCTCCTCCAGATAGGGGGCCAGGTCCTCCAGGAGCCCTTTGGCGGCGTAGGCTTCCAGGTCGTCGTATTCCAGCACCAGGAGGTCAGGGCACCGACCGGAGGAGATGTCCATGTGCAGGGCGGTGCGGGCCTCCTCTTTGGCCTCGGCCTGTCCCGAAGCCAGGTAGGTGTCGTAATATTCCCGGACTTCGATGCGGTAATCGGTGGAGTTCCTGTTGAACTGGGAGATACAGCGTAGCAGATGGCTGTTGCCGGCCTGCAGGACGCCCAGGGTGATGGTCTCTTTTTCAGTGGCCTGATCCCTGGGGACTTCCTTCACCACGGCCAGCTCGCCGCTGCCCTGATCCTCCTCAAGGCGCGCCACGATGCGCCCGTCCGCCAGCGTGGCGATGCGCTCCACGCTGGCGGGATCGATGGCGCAGCTCGCCCATTGCAGCAGCAACCTCTGGGTATCTGCTGCCGCGTCATAGAGGTAGAGGGCGTTGTCTCCGTAGGTCAGGAAGCGGTCCTCGCCATAGGCCGCCAGATAGCTTCCGGGCACAGTCTCGCCAAGGGAATCCCCGAAGGAGGCGGTTTGGGAATCTTGCGGGGAACCGCCCTGGCCGTCCCCGGATGCCTCCCCGCCCCAGACGACCTCCCGTATGATATCATTATCCTGGGAATTGTACAGGTCGCAGTACACATGGCCTGCGGCGTCTCCTGTGAGCCAGATTGGATTTTCTCCCTCGGGAGCTTCCAACGTCCCTACATAGTTGCAGGTTCCATCGAACAGGAGGAGCTTATCTATCCCTTTGAGATATAGCCGCCCCTCCCCATCTACTGCCGTCTCGTAGGGGGAGAACTGGCTGGTGAGCAGGGAGACGTTCTGCCTGGCCAGCTCCTTTCCTGCGGCATCGTATTTTACCAGATAGTAGGAAGCGGAATTCGGCGGATTCGGCACACGATAGAAGACATACAGGTTCCCCTGAAGGTCCGCCTGGAGGAGACGGCTGTCAGTCTCCTCCATAAAGGGCTCTATGTCCAGCTTCTTGGCCTCCCCGCCCGGTGTCCACTGGTAGAATTCTCCATCGAAGGTGCTGTAGTAGACAGAATCACCGGATACAGTGAAGTCCTCCACGCCGCCCTCGGGGGAGTGGAACTGGGTCTCGTAGACATAAGGGGAGTCGCTTTCCTCCCCGCCTCCCTTGGCGCAGCCGGTCAGTGCCAGGGCCAGAACTAAGGCCGGAAATAAGACTGCCCGCCGAAGTTTTCGCCGGGGAGCGGCATTGGGGGTTTTCTTGTCATGGGTTTTCTGCCTGATTTGCATAGTTGCCTCCCTTTCACGCCAACATTCCGGCCATACAAACGCATGGTCGGAATGTTGTGAAAAAATCTGCTGTTTTAGGATTGATGTGTTATTGACGCCTGTGATCCTCGTAGCTGTATGAATTCTGGTAGTTGCAATTATTGCAGGAACTCGATACAGTCACTTTATATACCTTATAAAGGATTCCGTCAATCCTTTCGTCATGCTTGTATTCTTCCGTCGTATATTTATAGACGGTTCCTATGCGACATTGATTACACGGCGCAGTTTGGACATGAGGGCTTATTCCGGATTCAGCCGCAAACACAGGAAGACAGCTCATAACGCTCAGAGCACCACCCAGGATAACGGCAAATGCTTTCTTTTTCAATTTGCTCATAATCATCTCTCCTATCTTTATCTTTCTGTAGTAGGTCGCATGCTTTCTGATTACGTATATCATAATACAACAATTTGCGCTTCTTTTCCAGCAAGCCACAGGAAAATTTTTAATTTCCATCCTGGTTGAATTTTACTGGAATCCATATTATAATAAATGTAAAAAAGAGAAAGGATTATTATAAAATGGGAGTTCGCAGCACGAAAGACATCATCCGGGAGGCGAGGCGGAAGGCCGGATTGACGCAGGAGCAGTTGGCCGACGGCATCTGCTCCCTGCAGGCCCTGTCCAGGATAGAGACCGGGGTGTCGGGGGTGAGCCCTGCGACCTTCCAGGCGCTGATGGAGCGTGCCGGCGCGCCCTGCCACCGCTTTCCGGTCTTCGCGGGAAGGGATGACTTCGACTGCTACTATCGCCTGAAACGCGCGGGCTTTTATCTGGACGCGTGGCAGCTTCCCAGGGCCTGGGACGAGCTCAGAGGCATTGAGGAGATGGGCTGGGCGGACAACAGGCTGTACTGCCAGGAATGGCTGCTGCTCCAGTGCAGGCTGCAGTTCCGCTCATACTGCGGCTCCCACCAATCGATTTATGATGCCCTTCTGGATGCCCTGCATATCACGCGCCCTGACATCTGCCTGTCCGATTTCCGGCATCTGATGCTGTCCCAGATTGAAATCAGGCTCCTGACGGCGCTGGCCCAGGAGGAGCTGTATCTGGGAAGGCCGGATGGCTGCCTTGCCATCCACGGACAGATTGCGGAATATCTGGCCAATAGTAAATTCACTTATCTGGAGAAAGAGCGCATGCAGGCGGAGGATGCCGTGGTATATGCCAAGTACCTGATTGCCATGGGGGAGTATGCCGCAGGATTGGAGATGGCGGACTTCCACCGGCACAGGATGGCTGGGAACGTGGAATGCGCGCCTCTGTTCGAACTATGCTTTCTGACAGGCCTGTGCCACCATCATCTGGGAAATCCGGACAGGGCGGATGTCTTCCTGAAAGCGGTATTCTACTCGGCCCAGGCGGTGGACAGCTGCTATGCCGCTGTCTGCAGGGAGTATCTGTGCCAGAGGACGGACTTCCTGGTGACGGAATATATGCGCAGTCTGGAGGCGGCGCCCCTGAAGGCGTATCCGTTTCACGGGATGGACGGCGCAGGGCTGGCCGACGGCGTCTATGATACGGACTCACCGGACATCTATACCTTTGGAGATTTGATCAGGGAGCTCCGCACAGAACAGAAAATCTCCCAACAGACCCTTTGCCGGGGGCTGTGCAGCGCGTCCAAGCTGTCTAAGATAGAGGCCGGAGACCTCCAGCCGGACATCGCTCTGGCAGAGGCCCTGCTGCAGCGGCTGGGCATATCGGAGCGGGCGTTTACTTTCTGGGGAAGCGAGAAGGATGCGAGATTTTATGATCTGAAGTTCAAGTTGATTCACGACCAGTTGCTGCCCAAAGAGACGCGTCGGGAGTATCAGGCGGAGATGGAACGGCTGGTCGATGGGGAAAGTGCGCTTTACCGCCAGGAGTACCTGGTGGACATTGCTTACGAGCCGGAGGATCCAAGGGAAAGAATCTTTAGGCTGTCGGAAGCGCTGGGGCTGACATTGCCGGATTTTGACATTTATAATCTCTCCGGCTGCCGCCTGACCTGGCAGGAGCTGTCCATCCTGAACCTCATGGCCCAGAGCTACCAGGCGGCAGGGGAGCAGGGGACGGCGACTTTGTATTATTCTCATATTCTGCATTATGTGGAAAAGAACAGGCTGGATGTTCTTTTCCTGAATACGTTCCTGATGAATGTGTACCTGCGATATTGCCAGACGCTTTACCGGCAGAATCGTCATGCCGAGCTGATTGCGCTATATGAACGTATTGACATTGCCATGTTGAAATGCAACATAAATCATCTTGGTGGCTATCTGTTCTACTATTCCCAGGTTTTGGCGGAGGCATCGCGCACAGAAGAGGCTGTCCTGGCGGCAGTGCAGTCCTGTGCATTGAACGATTCGGTGGGGCTTTTCCGCAATGCGCCTGCTTTAAGAAGAGCATTTTTGGAAGAATTCTCGGTCGAACTTAAGTATTAGTCTCTTTGTGTCCTTTCTTCCTCTAGCTCGCAGCATACATGGGCCTCCGGCTCGCCCTCCAGGCCCTCCTGTCCTTCCTGCCCCTCCGTCACCTGTACCGCTGCCCCTGCCGCATTTGCCGGAGGCATTCCCGGACGACCATTTATCGTGCCAAATAGCAGGAATGCAGATAACCATCCTGTCAATATTCGTTTCCAGTTGCTGTTCCGTCTTTCGTTCATGAGAAATGCCCCTTTATCTTTTTGTATACAATACCCCACTGCGAAGGCTGCAAACGCCTTTGATGAGGGCTGCTCTAATAAAAAAATACCACATTTCGGAGCGGTTTTCCAGAAATTAAATGAAAATCTGCCATTTTCCATTTTGGTTGAATGATGCGAGGCCTTTCGGCAGAAATATGGCATTGCCTTTCTTCTTTGTGTTTGCTAGAATGGAAGCGGATAAGAAGATGCACTGTACCCTGGAAGGAATGTCCCGGAGAGAATCCGGGAGGACGAAGGAAGATGAGTCTGGGAGGATTTAAGGGAGTTAATGATTCAGTGAGGAGACTTTGCCATATGAGATGTACGAGACTGGTTATTCCTGTGATCCTGCTGTCTGCAATCTTGTCCGGATGCGCGGCGGAACATGAGGAATCGTCATCGCCCCGGACAGAAACAGAGCCGGTGGCTCTAAATGATATGCAAACGCAGACGCAGACGGATGCCCCAAATGAGACAGAAGCCCCGGCAGATTCGGAGGAAAAGGATGCCCTTTCCGCCGGAGCCGTTCCGGAAGCCGCAAAAGAGCCTGCGGATGTGCCCCCTGTGACAACGCTTCGTCCGGATTGGAGCTCCTATTTCGGCGATCTGAACGGTGCGGCAGTCATCTTTGACCCGGATGGAAATACGTTCCAGATCTACAACGAAGATCTGGCGGACACCCGCCGCTCCCCATGCTCCACGTTCAAGATTATTTCATCCCTGGTGGGGCTGGAGAGCGGTGCCATTGACCAAAAGGATTCCACCCGCCCCTGGAGCGGCGAGGCTTTCTGGAGCGATGACTGGAACCAGGATATTGATTTTCCCACCGCTTTCCGCACCTCATGCGTGTGGTATTACCGACAGGTGATTGACGACATAGGCCCTGAGGCCATACAGGACGCCCTGGAACTTCTGCAATATGGAAACTGCGACATATCCGACTGGGAGGGCCGTCTGAATAACAACAACAGCAATCCGGCCCTGACCGGCTTCTGGATCGAGTCCTCCCTGAAAATCTCGCCCAGGGAACAGACCCAAGTCCTGGAGCGGATTTTCGGCCAGGCCTCCGAATATCCTCCGGACATCCTGGCGGCTCTGGAAGAGGTCATGTTCCTTCCGGAGACCGGCGCAGAGCCCTTTTCTGTCTATGGAAAAACGGGTATGGGAAAATCCGATGGCATCGTGGTGGACGCCTGGTATGCGGGATTCGCGGATGTGGGGCACCGGGTCTGCTTCTGCGTCTATCTGGGGGAGACAGCGGATCGGGAGGTATCCAGCGCGGTGGCGAGAGAGATTGCCGTTTCCCTGATAAGAGATTACGGAATCCCATGCCCATGAAGCGCAACCACCATATCTACCGCAAGCATCTGGAAAGCAGGAACCAGCGGACAGCCTGGAACCCTATACCCGGCGGAGCCAAGCGTCAGAAGGATTCTCGCCGGGGAGAGGAGAAAACATCGGAAAATGAGGGAGAAGATAGAACAGATTCTGCCATTATGGGGAATGGAAATCCGGCAGATATCCCAGATTTATAACACAGCCTGGGAAGTCGATCATGCCTATGTGATGAAGGCATACAGCGACAGGAATCAGTTGGAAAGGAACATAAAAATATCTGAGATTCTGGCGGGATGCCATATCCCGGTTGCGGAAATCCTGCCCACCAAAACAGGGGAAAAATATGCGGAACAGGAGGGCTTCTATTTCTTCCTGACCCGGAAGCTGCAGGGCAGCAACATCACGGATAGTAAGGATAAGGAGATGGCCCGGAAAATGGGCTGCGCCATAGCCCGGCTGCACAAAGCGTTTCTGGAATGCGAGAAGGAGATCGGGTTCTGGGACAACAGCCTGCTGGACGAGATGAAGGGATGGGTGTGGGAGAACCTGGCCCGGGATGAGTGGAAGACAGTGGACAGGGAAGCCTGTGCGAGGGCAGTGGAATCCCTGGAAAACGTGTATGAATTTCTGCCGAAACAGCTGATTCACAGAGACGTGCATTTCGGGAATTTCCTGTTCTCGGAAGGCGAGCTGTCGGGATATATCGACTTCGACCTGAGCCAGAGGAACATCAGGATTTTCGACATCTGCTACTTCCTGACAGGGCTGCTGGCGGAAGAGGCCGAGGAGGCTTTCACCAAAAAGGAATGGACGGAAAACGTGAGAGCCGCCATCGAGGGCTATGAGAGCATAACGCGCCTGTCCGCGGAAGAAAAGGCTGCAATCCCCTGGGTGATGGAATGCATAGAAATCCTGTTTGCGGCTTATTTCTTGGGCATGGAGGACTTCGAGCACGCTAAGGAAGCCTGGGAAGTGTTCCTCTTTGTGCAGGATTGCAGAGGGGATATTGCATTGTCCATGGCGGGGATATCATGGTGAAGTTCAAAGCGCAAAGGTGACTGAAAAAGTGACTGAAAAGGTGACCAAAAAGGTGACTGATAAAACATATGGCGCTTTAACGGAAAGCGAAAAGAAAATCCTTGAGATAGCTGACAGGCTGACAGTGAGCAGAAAAACCGTTTCCCAGAAAATCAAGGTCCTTAAGGACAAGGGAATCATCAGCCGGGTGGAGGCGGTGGTTTAGCCTGGGGCCGCCTGCATTCCGCATAAAAAGGGCATACCGTCACCCATCCGCAGGGAAAGTCGGGCGCAGGGCGTTTTCTTCCGGTATAATGTCTCCATACCATGGTAAAAGCAACAGAACAATCGGAGACAAAAAAGACGGACAGGTCAGGCGCGGGGATATGCCGGCCTGGGGGAGCGATGAATGGAGTGGGTCGTAGGGATACAGAGGGCCATCGACTATATCGAAGACCACATCACGGAGGAGCTGGATTATGAGGAGATAGCCAGGACAGGCTTTTCCTCCAGCTATCATTTCCAGAGGGTGTTCAGCATCCTGTGCGGCTATACCTTGGGGGAGTACATCCGCAGCCGCAGGCTGACCCTGGCGGGGATGGAGCTGGCGGCCGACAAGATCAGGGTCATCGACGCGGCGGTGAAGTACAGGTACGAGAGCCCGGACAGCTTCGCCAAAGCATTCGCCAGGTTCCACGGTATCACGCCGTCGGCTGCGCGCGAGCCGGGGGCCAGGCTTCGCTCCTTTGCCCGCCTGTCCATCCGGATATCATTGGAAGGAGGCAGCAGCATGGACTACAGGATAGAAGAGAAGCCGGAGATGGTGCTCACGGGCTACAAGAGGTTCTTTACGGGAAGCCCCGCGGAGCGGGATGCCCAGGAGGAAGCGTTCTATGTGACCACCAGGCTGAACCAGTATGCGCTGAAGGGGCTTGCGGGAGACCCGGTGACCAGCTATGGAGTCATGACGAATTTCCGGGAGGAGGGGTACGATTTCTATATCGCGGCCAAGCTTCGGGAGTGGGAGAGGGAGCATCTGGAGGAGGAGCTTGGAAATGCCGAGGATGCCGCGCGGTTCGAGAACATCGCCATTCCCGCCCACACCTATGTGGTATGCGAGACGGAGCGGTGCAAGTATCCCACCATGATATTCCCACAACTGCGCAGGAGGATCGTGGAGGAATGGCTCCCTTCCTCCAGATATGTGCTGGCGGAGGCTCCGGAGATTTCGGTGACCCACTGGTTCCGGAATCCGGACAGCGAGAAGCGCTATATAGAGCTCTGGCTCCCGGTGTCGCCCGCGAATGGATGACGATTTGAGGGGAAAACCGTTCCGCGGATGGATTGCGGAGCGGTTTTCATTGTGCCTGGAAGCTGGCGCTGCCACCGATCAGGACCTTTTTTCCGCAGAACGCGAAGCCGTACTTGCGGATACGGCTTTCCGGTATTCCCTTTGCAATCAGATTTGCCTGGTACTCCATTTCCGCAATCTGCGCCAGGGCATTCCGCACCGTATCAGACAAATCCTTCTCATCGTTATCCTGCACCTTGAATTCGATAATGACTGCGTCCATGGATTTGGCATCCGCCGTATCGGCATCCGAAGCCGAACCCCCTGGCAGCGCCCTTGGCTCCAGCACCACGTCATAGCGCCCGAAACCGCTCTCCCGGTTGGAGGTGATCAAGTATTTATCCGCCAGCTCCACCATCAGCCCCAGCACAAAACCATGGTAAAACCGCTCAGGCTCCTTTTCGGAAGGCTTCGACCCGGAATCGAAGCAGCTGAACATTTCCAGGGCCACTTTGTTCATATAAGTATTCATGGCCCTGATATCGCCCAGCAGCAGCGCCTTGATGAAATTATTGTAGTTATACACGGCAGGGTCGAACCATCCCCGGACCATCTTGCGGAACATGACCCGGACTTCAAAATTCGTCAGGGCCAGCTCATACTCTTCCTTCCACTCGCCGTATTCCGTGGTATAAGAATGGAAGCTTTTCACCTTCAGATATCCGCTGGCAAGCAGAAGGCTCCAGACCGCGTTTTTTTCCCCGGACAGCTGATGATAGACGATCTGCTCGTCAATTTCAATCCGGATGGACTCTCCCTGCAGCAGGCGCTCAAAGGTTGTCTTCACATCCGGGCTGCCTTCCCGCAGCAGCTTCCCCACCAGGCTGTTGGAGCTGGTGTTGGCCCAGTATGCGCCGACCCTGCCCTCCTTAAGGAAATTGATGATGGACCAGGGGTTGTAGATGTCCTTTTTCTGCCCGAATGTGAAACCGTCATACCAGTCTTTCACCTGCTGCCTTTTATCGGACATCCCGAACTCGTCCAATGCCGCAAAGACTTCCTCCTCCGTAAAGCCGAAGCAGCCGGTGTATTTGGGGGAGGTAGTCGTCACCACTTGCAGATTATTTAAATCCGAAAAGACGGACTCTTTGCTGACCCTTGTAATGCCTGTCATCAAGGCCCTGTCCAGATACGGATTCGTCTTAAACGTGGCGTTGAACAGGCTTCTGATGAATGCGACCATCTCTTCCCAGTAATCGTTGACATAGGCCTCCTGCATGGGTGTATCGTATTCGTCCAGAAGAATGATTACATTCTTCCCATGGTATCTGCGGAGGAAATCCGACAGGGAGCGCAGGGAAGCCGCAGCAGTATTGTCCGCCATCTTTGCCGTCACTTCCTGGTAGAACTCCTTTTCCTTCTCATTGAGCAGATCCCCTTCCAGGAGATAATCATGCTTATTGTACTGCTCCTCTATGACCCGGCAGAGGCTCTGCCTGGCCTGCGCAAAGGTATTTTCCTTGACCACCGCGAAGCTTAAGAAGAGCACCGGATAGCCCCCCTGGAGCGCCCGGTATTCCTCATGCTGCCATATGGACAGGCCTTCAAAAAGCTCCCCCCGGCCCTCGTATCGCAGGGAGAAGAACTTCTCCATCATGCTCATGTTCAACGTCTTGCCGAAACGCCTGGGCCGGGAGATCAGCGTCACGCTGTCTCTGCTTTCCCACCACTCCCTTATGAAGTCCGTCTTGTCGATATAAAAATCTCCACGGCTGCGAATGGTTTCAAAGTCCTGGTTTCCGATTCCGATTGTCCGTGGAATGCCTTTCTTCGGAATGCTTTTCTTCCATGCCATATCTTCACGCTCCTTTCCCTGGGTTTCGAACGCATGTTCTTACTACTTGCAGTTCTTCTATATGCTTTTTGCCGTATATCCGCCGATTCTCACCTGTGTTCATGCGCGTCCTTCTTCCAGTATAAAAGAAATCAGCCGTAATTACAATGGCAGATTTCCATCTACAGGCAGCTCTGAAAAAACTCCCATTTTATGGGAAAATGCGAGATAATAATTATGTGCAGGAGCCGGCACAAGAGGAAGCCTATGCGGAGGGGCTGAAAAAGATAGCGGAAAAAAATAACGCCTATTGAAAGTCAGGAGGCATAGGTTTACAATGGAACTACGAGTTGCCGATAACCGAATCGGGAAAAGGATCGGGGCGGAGAAGCGCATGACGGATGCCATATGAGCGGAGGGATGTAGATGTCCTGTAAGATACTGATTGTGGAAGACGACAGCAATATTGCAAAATATATCCAGGCCTGCCTGACCATGGGCGGCTACGACAGCGAAATCTGCAGCGACGGCCTCTCGGCGGTGCAGCGGGTCTGCGGCGGGGGCTTCGACCTGATTCTTCTGGATGTGATGCTCCCGGGGCTGGACGGGTTCCAGGTGATGGAGAGCGTGAAGGACTCAGGAGTTCCTGTGATATACCTGACCGCGGTGCAGGACGTGGCCCACAAGGTGCAGGGACTTAAATCCGGGGCGGAGGACTATATCGTGAAGCCCTTTGAGGCCCTGGAGCTGCTGGCGCGGATTGAATTGGTGATGAAGCGCCACCATAAGGCTGAGACGGTGCTCGCCTACGGAGACATCACATTGGATGCCGAAAGGCATACGGTGGAAAAGGGCGGCCAGGCCGTGGCGCTGTCGCCCAAGGAATTCGACGTCCTTGTCTTCTTCATACGGCATCAGGACATCGTCATCTCCAGGGAACGGCTGCTGTCCGCCGTTTGGGACTACGCCTTCGAGGGGGAGACACGGACAGTGGACACCCATGTGCAGCAGGTGCGCAGGAAGCTGGGGCTCCAGGGCCGCCTGGTGACTGTGCCCACCTATGGCTACAAGCTGCTGAAGATGTGAAGCCGTGGAGTCAGTGTGCCGTGCGGAGGGCATGGGATGCAGGCTCTGTCGCGCCGAGGGTGCGCCTGTTTGGCCATCTGAGGGGGAGGCTTGCGCCAGATTTCGGAAAGGGGGGATGGCATGAGGCTCTGGCAGAAAATCTTCCTTTTGACATTGTTCCTGACGGCCCTGGCCGCCAGCGCTATTTCCCTGCTGCTGCTGGCCCGGAACCACAGGAATGCCCTTCTGCTGGCAAAGGAAAAGGTGCAGACCGTCCGCGACAGCGCCATGGCCCAGATAGGACATCTGATCCAGGAGGAAAAGGATGACGGCGGGCGGCTGCTGCTGACGGAGAGGGAGCTGCAGGGCCTGTTTGCGGAATTCTGCCTTGCATCGGAGGAGTTCCGAAGTCAGTCGGACGGAAGGGCCTTCAGAATGGATTCCGGCGAAGAGAGGGAGCAGGCCCCGGCTCGGGACGGCGGAAAAGGCGCAGGGGAATCACAGAAGTACGATATCAGCATCATGCCCATAGAGACAGACGGCTTTTCCGCCGCCCGGCTTCCACGGGAGGCCGCCGGAGGGGCCACCGCACTGGAGGAGCGGGAGGGGATTTGGTGGATTGGCTCCGCTGCCACGGCCTTCTGGGAGGGGCGCTTCTACCGTGTGCAGGTGTCCGGCGACGTATCGGACCTGTTCCGCCGGTTCTGGGAGGACTTGCGGTTCTGCCAGTGGATGTGCGGAGGAGTCTCCCTGGCCATAGCGACGGCGCTGCTTCTCTCCATCCTGGGACTGACAAGGCCCCTGAAGCGCCTGGAGGCGGCCACGGAGCGGATTGCGGCCGGAGAGTACGGATACCGGGTTCCGGCGGGAGGGCATGACGAGATCGGGGAGCTGTCCCGCCATATGAACGCCATGTCCGGGGAAATCCAGGACAATATCCGGAAGGTGGAGGCGCTGGCGGCCAGCAGGGAGACCTTCATCGCCAACATGGCCCATGAGCTGAAGACGCCGCTGACTTCCGTTCTGGGCTTTGCGGACATCATGACTATCAAAAGCCATATGCCGGAGGAGGAGCGCCGGGAATGCGCGTCCATCATCGCGGCGGAGGCCCGGCGGCTGAAATCCCTGTCCTCCAAGCTGATGGAGCTGGTGTCCCTCCAGGGGACGGCGCTGGTGCTGCACCCGGTGGACCTGGGAGAGCTGGCGGAGAAGGCGGTGCAGGCCCTGGAGCCTGTGTGCCGTAAGCGGCGGTGCACGATCCGGAAAGATCTCGTGCCGGTGACTGTGCAGGCCGATGGGGAGCTGCTGATGTCGCTGCTTTTGAACCTTCTGGACAATGCCTTGAAGGCATCCGCGCTGAAAGGGGAGAATCAGCGGATCGACGTCAGCCTGGAGAAGGAAGACGGCAGGGCGGTGATAAGGGTGCGGGATTACGGAATCGGCATCCCCCGGGAGCAGCTGGGGCATGTGACCGAGGCCTTCTACATGGTGGACAAGGCCCGCTCCCGGCAGAGCGGAGGCTCCGGCATCGGCCTGTCCCTGTGCAGGGCCATTGCGGAGGCGCACCATGGCAATCTGCAGATAGAGAGCAGGGAGGGCATAGGAACGACAGTGTCGCTGTTTTTGCCTAATCCAGATACCCCTGAAAGCATCGGCATTTCAGAACGATGAGCCGCCCGGCTTTTCCGCATGGCAGCCGCCCGGTGCCCGGGCCGAATGGAAGCGGATGTGGGGGGATGTCATTGTGATAGCTGGAAAAAGCGTGAAAGCGAATGATTATGGACGGTACAACATTGGAGGCGAAGAGGGGATGAGACATTTCAATACAGAAGGGGTATGCAGACCGGAAGAGCATTATATGGTGCGGCTTGACGACAGGCTTGCCTGGATTAAAACGGAGCTGGTTGACAAAAGGAAATATTTCGTCGTAAACAGAGGACGGCAATATGGAAAAACCACGACCCTGAATGCATTGGAGCGGTATCTGAAAGAGGAATATATCGTCCTGGCGCTTGATTTCCAGCTGATGGGCACGGAGGACTTTGCGGACGAGGCCACATTTGTGCGTGTTTTTGCCAGCGCTGTGCTGGAGGGGCTCGCCCTGGCGGGGGCAGACGGCAGGGAAGATCTGCGGAAGCCTTTGGAGGAGCTTACGGATAAGGCGGTAAACAGCAGCCTGAACGAGCTGTTCGTCCGGCTGAGCGGGATGTGCAGGGCTGCGCCAAAGCCCATTGTGCTGATGATCGACGAGATTGACAGTGCATCGAACAATCAGGTATTTCTTGATTTCCTGGCACAGATCAGGGGGTATTATCTGAAGCGGGATAAGATGCCGGCTTTTCATTCTGTGATTCTTGCAGGGGTATATGATATCAAGAATCTGAAGCTGAAGCTGCGCCCCGAAAAGGAGCATCAGTATAATAGCCCATGGAATATCGCCGCAAAGTTTAAGGTTGACATGAGCTTTTCGGCAGCACAGATTGCCGACATGCTGGGGGGATATGAGGCCGATCATCACACAGGGATGGACATCAGGGCGGTGGCGGAGGAAATCTACGCGTATACGTCGGGCTATCCGGTGCTGGTTTCCGCTATCTGTAAGTGCATCAGTGAAGAGCTTCCCCGGGAAGAGGGGCATGAGGATTCGGCGGCGCCCTGGTCAAAGAGGAGCGTGGAGCGGGCGGTGGCGATTCTTTTAAAAGAAAACATGCCTTTGTTCGAAAGCATGGCAAAGCAGCTCGATCTCTATCCGGAGCTGCGCAGCATGATAGAGGACATTCTGTACCGTGGAAAGCGGATACCCTTCAGCCCGGAGGAGAAGTCCATCAATCTCGGTGTCATGTTTGGATTCTTAAAGGAAGAAGACGGGCATGTGGCTGTTGCGAACCGTATTTTTGAGATGTGTCTGCTGAATCTGTTCATGGCGAAGGAGGCCATCACCAGTGACGTGTTTTCACAGGGAGAGACAGACAGGATCGGGTGAAGGAGCTCTCCATCGGCGGAAAGACGATTGTGGAAGCCGTGGTTTAGCCATCGTCTCGCTGCCGCATGGGGAGCAGGGCGCATGTTCACAGCGAAACATGCGCCGTTAAGTTGTTTTCGCCCACGGCCTTGACGAAGCCCAATGATTCGTACAGGGAGATCGCAGCAGCGTTGTCGGCGTCCACCAAAAGCATCATCTGTTTGGGCCTGTTGAGCTCGATGGCTTTGGCCAGCATGGCCCTTCCGTATCCTTTGCGGCGAAAGTTTTCTTTGACGAACACATCGAAAGGCTCGTTTTCCTCAAACTTATGGGTGATGTCGATATAGCCCACTACCTCGTCCTGTTCTATGGCCAGGATGATGCGGAACCTGTCGGGGGCGTCTATGACCTTTTCCGCGGTCCAATAGCCTTCTTTGGAATGTATGGCGATATATTGTTCCCTGTATTTCGGGCTGTACAGTTCCACTTGAAGGCTGCTCTGGCAGGGGACTTCTCTTTTCAGCAGCATTTTCTGCTGTTCGGTCTCGAATTCGGATTTTTCATCCAGCAACAGCTTATGGAGGAGATGGTTGCCCGGGTTATAGACGAAATCGGCCAGGCAGCCTTTGTAAGTCCCCTTCAGGAAGGACAGCATCTCTTCATAGGCCTTTGGGCTGCGGGACAGGCCTACCAGCATTTCGATATAGGATTCCTCCTCCAATATCAGGAACACGAACAGGCCGGTGATCTGAGCTCCCTCGAAAACGCCCCAGATTTGGTTTGAGGGCTTGTCCGGGGCATCCAATAGATTGCCGCGTATCTGCTCTTCGTTGCTGAGCATGGGGTCGCTGAAATTCGGGTCGCGGTTTATTTCATTGATGAAATCTATGTATTCCTTTGCGCTGGTCAATCGTTTTAACATAAGAGGCTTCCTCCAAATCTGATTATCCAAGGGCTATAATAGAATTGAAGAGCTAATTCTATTATCTAAGGGCTATTATAACAGAAAAAAATATTTATTCCACTTCTATTTGCTCATATTTTCATGAAAGCCCTCCTGCCGGGCTGTCAGAATATCCGGAGTATTATCAGATGAAAAAGAGGTACATGTATTCCGGCAGAGGAGCCGCGCGGTTTGAGGACATCGCCATTCCCGCCCACACCTATGTGGCATGCGGGACGGAGCGGTGCAAGTATCCCGCTACGATATATGTACGGCTGTGCAGGAGAAGCGTGGAGGAATGGCTTCCGTCTTCCGGATATGTGCCGGCGGAGGCGCCGGGGATTTCGGTGCCCCACTGGTTCCGGAATCCGGACAGGTTTTCATTGTGTTTCCGGGGAAGAGGGATTATAATGGGGGCAGCGGCTGACAGGGCAGACAGGGGAGGGCACAGGGCATGAAGGATATACGGCTGAGGGAAAACAGAAGAGCATGCGGCCTGGGATGGCGATTGTTCACGGCGGTGTCCGCTGCCGGGATTTTGGCTGCCGGGATTTTCCTGCTCCCTCTTGCCTACTCCGCCGTCTTCCGCCCGGAGGGCGTCGTGGAGGAAGAGGAGGCCCTGCCGGGGAGCCTGGAGACGGCTCCGGGGCAGTTCATGGAGACGCTCTGGCATCCCTGGGGAGAAGAGGGGGACGAGATGTCCCGGGAAGTCATGGAAGATCTTGTGAGATGCCATAAGGAGGAAGTGGGGTTTCAGGTGTATGAGCGGGTCTTCGGGCTGATGGGGCTGGAGGAGGACGAGGGCTTTTGGGAGGGCCTTTTGAGCGCAGGGGAGGAAAGCTGGTATCTGATGGAGGCATCGGTGGAAAAGGAAGGCAGGGAATGCCGTCTTTCCATGGCCATGGATGAGGGGCTGCTGCCTTTCCTGGCGTGCTGCCGGACGGAGCGGGAGCCTACCGGGGCGGAGATGGAGGAGGCGTTCCTGGCGCTTCAGGGGCTGTGCCGAGGAGAGAAGGAGGGACTGCGGGCTTACACGGAGGAAATCGACAGGATTTATGAGGACTGCCCGGAATACTGGCTCCGGGTGAACGGGCTTTACGTCTCCCTGCTGTCGCAGGCGGAGCGGCAGGAGGAGCGGCCGCCGCAGATACCGCTGTGGGAGTGCTGTGAGCGCGGCACCTGGCAGGTCTGCGGCGACGAGAGGGAGGCCGCCGCAGTGTGCGTCATGGGAAAGGGGAGCCTGGTGCTGTACTATGACGCTGTAGAAAAGGAAGTCTGCGGCTATCGGTTCTGGCCGCCGGAGGGGTGGCGGTAAGGAGGCAGGTTGCAAAGGCTCATCGCGGTCTTTGCAATTTTTTTGCATTTTTTGGGGGATTTCCTGTAAAGGGCTGCCGTATCATAGCCGTAAGCTTCCGGGCCAGAGCCGCGGGGAGCGAAGATACGGGAAGGAGATTGTGGAAAATGAAGAGAAGATGGATAAAGACAATGGCGGCGGCCCTGGTTATGACACTGCTGTCAGGATGTGCCGACACGGCTTCTTCGAAACCCGGCGGGACGGCAGCCGCGGCTTGGGGGGACGGTGTCTCCGGAGCAGGGACAGGAGGCGCAGGGGCGGAAGACGCCGGCGCAGGAGCCGGGACAGGCGAAACGGGCGGCGGATCCGGGGACGGCACGGCAGATTCCGGGGCTCCGGGAGGCCGGGGCCCGGAAGGAGGCGAAGGGGGCGGCCAGGCCCGGACGGAGGCCGGGAAGCCTGCGGCCACGGATACCGACGCGCTGGAGGTATACGAGGCCGAAGAGCTGTTCACCCGGCAGGAGAACATCCTGTCCCTCTCCGATTCCGCGGCAGCCTGGGGCATCTCCTATAAAATCGAGAAGGTGGAGTACACGGAGAGCTTCGGGGACAGGAACCTGGAGCATCTGCAGAACTATATGCCGGACGTGGAGACGGACAGCCAGGGGAACCTTTCGGGGGATTTCAAGTATCTCTTCCTGACCATCACCTTCACCAACACCACGGACGAATTCCGGGAAATCAACCGGAATGCCGGCGGGATTTCCGTCATCGGCGCTTCCCTGAACACGCTGGACTGGTCCAACGATGTGGTCTACTATGACCTGTACTGGGAGGAAGGCGGCCCGCAGGATTTCCACCACTGGGGGCTGGAGCCCGGGGAGTCCGTCACCAGCGAGGTGGGCTGGGTGATAGAGGGCTGTGGAAGGATGACAGGGGCGGATGATACCCTGGCGGAGCGCATGGGGACGGCGGGCTCCTATGAACTCTACTACCATGTAAAGCAGTTCGACAGCGACAATGAGGGCAGCTTTTTTATCGATTTGGGCGTAAAGGTGGAATAGGGATGGCAAAAAATCTGAAATTCGAGCTGGACAGGGCGTTTCGCAACCGCCGCATGGCAGCCGCGCTGGCCGTGGGCTGCGCCCTGAGCCTCTGGCATCTGTGGGAGTATGTGCTGCCCGTCAGGGGCTATGTGGTTAGCGGGGACTACCCCCTGTCCTCCTACGGCAAATGGATGGGCGGAGAGAACTATTCCCTCCAGGCCACGGTGTATTTCATGTGGATCCCCATCCTCTGCGCCCTTCCCCACAGCGGAAGCTTTGCCTACGACTGCGCCAGCGGCTACGGGAGCCAGGCGGCGTCCAGGCAGGGATGGAAGCCCTATCTGCGGGCGAAATATCTGGCGGTTTTCTTAAGCGGAGCGGCGGTGGCCGTCCTGCCGCTGGCCTTTGACTTCCTGATGACGAGCCTGTTCCTCCCGGCGGTGAGGCCCCAGGCAGGGCTGGGGCTTTTCCCGATCGGGGCGGACGGGTTCCTGGGAGGCCTTTACTATGCCCATCCCTTTTTGTACCTGTGCCTGTACCTGGGGATGGACGGGATATTTTTCGGGCTGTTCACCACCCTTTCCCTGTGCGCCTCCCTGTTCACGAGGAATCGGTTTGCCGTTCTTTTGGCGCCTTTCCTGGCGTACATGTTCTTCTATGCCCTGGGGACCACCACGCTGCAGCTGGCCGCGTGCCCGGCGGGATTTCTGCGGCCCAGCCAGCTTTTTGTGCCCCGGTGGCCCTGGCTGCTGGGGGAGCTGGCGCTGCTTTTGGCTGGGGGAGCCGGTTTATTTGCCGGATTCCGGAGGGCGGAGAGGGGGCTGCTGTGAGGACATGAGGGACAGAAAAGACGGAAAAAACAGAAAAAGCAGAAACAGCAGGACGAAGAAGCATTTTGCGGGAATCCGCCTGGGGAGGCTGGTCTGGTACGACTTGAGCTACGGATATCGGAGCACCCGGCTGAAGTGGCTGGGGGCGGCGCTGGTGCAGGCTTATTTCGCCGTCATGGCCGTGCAGGGCTGCTCCATGCCGGGAGCCTCCGGGGAAGTCCTGGGGATGCAGGCCGCAGGGGAGCAAGTCCCGGGAGTGCAGGCCCCAGGGGTACTGGGGTATTTGGGCTTTCTGCTCCAGGGGATGCCGGAGTATTTCCTGTCGGAGACGGGGAAGTTCGAGCTGCCGGTGCCCTGGCTGATGCTGCAGGGCTATCTGCTGTTCCTGACCGTGTCCTATCCGGCGGGAGACCTTGCCCGCAGCGGCGGCCAGGCTATAGTGCGGGCGGGCAGGCGCAGGGACTGGCTGTTTGGCAAGGCAGTCTGGGTGGGCTGCACCGTGGCGGGGTATTATCTGCTGCTGACAGCGACGGTGGCTGTGTGCGCCTTGGCTACGGGAGGCTTGGCACCGGAGAGCGGGAATGCGGGGGGCCTGCGCATAGAAGGCGAGGCGGGATGTCCGGCAACGGAAGGCTTGACGGATAAAAGCATGGCGGCAGGAAGCGCGTCAACTGAGAGCCTGGCAGGCGAGAGCATGGCGATAGAAAGCACGTCAACTGAAAGCCTGGCAGACGAGAGCATGGCGGCAGAAAGCACGTCAACTGAAAGCCTGGCGGATAAAAGCATGGCGGCAGGAAGCACGTCAACTGAGAGCCTGGCAGGTGAGAACATGGCGGCAGGAAGCGCGTCAATAAAAAGTCCGGGCCAGTCTCAGGGATTCCTGACCGACCGATACGGGATAGATTTGGCGGAGCTGGGGGGCTGGGAGATATTCCTGCGCTGGTGGGGCCAGCCCGTTTTGGTGTCCCTGGCGCTATGCCTGGCCCAGCTGGTGGCCTCTCTGGCCCTGGGGCCTGCCCTGTCCCTGTTTTTGACGCTGGGATATCTGACAGCCTCTGTATTCTGGGCCTCCCCCTGGCTTTTTGGCAATTTCTCCATGCTTCTGCGGCAGGACTTCCTGTCAGGGATTCCGGAGATCTGCTTCCGGAACTGCCTGTTCCTCTGCGCAGCCTGGAGCATCGGGGCGCTGTCCCTGGGGGCAGTGTGGATAGGGCGGAAGGATCTCTTTTGAGGAGTATGGAAAAAGAGCTTTCTGTTGTATGTGCGCTGCGGACGGCTTGCGTGGAGGCTGACGAAAACAGGATTTTTAAGAGAGGATAATGATGAAGATAACTATAACCCACGGGTCAAAAGAAATCCACGGAGCCAAGGTGCTCAAAGACGTGAACATGACATTGGAAAGCGGCGCGGTCTACGGCTTCTGGGGGAAGAACGGTTCCGGAAAGACCATGCTGATGCGCGCCGTCTGCGGTCTGATACGCCTGACGGATGGAAAAATAGAAATAGACGATATCGCGATAGGAGAAGGGCGGGATTTCCCGCCAGAGCTTGGGATGCTCCTGGAGACGCCCGCCTTTTTGCCGGATCGGACAGGGTACGACAATCTGCGGCTTCTGGCCGCCCTCCGGGGCAAGGCCGGGCCGGAGGAAGTGGCGGCGGCGCTGGAGCAGGTGGGCCTGGATCCAAAGGACAGGCGGAAGGTGAGGAAGTATTCCCTGGGAATGCGCCAGCGTCTGGGAATCGCCTGTGCCATCATGGAATCTCCCGGCCTGCTGGTGCTGGACGAGCCCTTCAACGGCCTGGATCAGGAGGGATGCCGCCTGATCCGGGACATCATCATCAGACACCGCCAGGGCGGCTGCCTGATTCTGCTGGCCTGCCATGACAGGGAGGAGCTGGAGACGCTGTCGGACCGGATCTACCGGGTGGAGGACGGGGTCTTTACGCCCGCCGGGGCGGTTCCGGCATCGGGGCGAAAACTGTCCTGAAGCCTCTGAAACCTTTGAAGACCGGAGAGAAAAGAGGAGTGCGGATATGACACGGAAAATCTTGAGAATCATAGGAATCATGCTGTCTGCAACAGCATTCGCCGGAATCGGCTGCCGCCTGTACTGGATCAATGCCCGATATCCGGGCCCCATTGAGCAGACCTGCGGACTGGGGGACTCCGTTCAGGTTGGAGATTATACTGTCACCTTTCAGGACTGGCGGTGGTCGGACGGGGAGATTCTCCATGCGCTCTGCCCGGGATTCTGCCTTCTGCTGGATGAAGCGGGAGAGGAGTATCCGGTGAGCCGGGAGCGGATAGGACTGATTACACTGACAATTACAAAAGCCGGGACGGATCAGACAGGGGCAGACCAGGCCATGACAGACGATGCCGCCCAAATGCCGGACCTGACCGGCATGGCCTTCGAGTCAGGGGCCTGGGGGAACCAGTTCGACATGGAGCTGATGTACCTGCTGAATCCCCGGTTAGAGTCGCTCAGGCCCCGGCTGGAGGAAGGGGAGGGCGTGGAGATCGTCCTGCCCATGACCATGACGGACCAGCAGTTCACCCGGGAGCAGTGGGAGCGGATCGACCGGAGGGTGTTCTACGTGGTCCTGGACTATTATCCGGTAAAGACCCGGTTCGAACTGCCCTCTGACTGTCGCCGTACCCCTTGACACAAAAATAGAGGAAATGGTATAATATGTAAGTAGCTATGAAAACCCTGCCACAGGGAGCGGCAGGGTTTTTCTGTCCTGTGAGGGAGGGGCGCCTCCCTCCGGAGGGCGGAACGGAGAGTGCCTATGAAAGAGAAGCCTGACAGAAGGGAAAAGAGGAGAAGGCCTTCCCTTCTGCTCTCTATTTTATTGGTCTTCTGCATTTTCGGAACCATAGTTTATGCCATATCCCGGAGGCTGTCCCGGGAGATGTCCACGGCGGCCATACAGAACCTCAGCGAGAGCCTGGACCTGATCGAATGCACCATTGAGGCCATTCTGGTGAACGAGGCGGAGTTCCAGGAGCTGATCGCCCAGGATCTGGCCAGGATGGAGAATCCGGAGGAGTATATCCTGGCCTATGAGAAGAACCATATGATGGCCAGGATATCATTGATTCCTGCCGGAGAGACAGAGGGCATCTCCAGCACCGGGGAACCCTTCACGGAGGAGGGGCTGGATTTTACTGCCGGCGGGACCGTGGCGGGAATGCAGGTGTCCCAGTCCTACCTGAACTACATGGGGACATGGGCCTATACCATGAAATGCCCCGTGGAGAGGCAGGGGCAGGAGATAGGGACGCTCTATGTGGAATATATATACGATACCATCGATAAATCACTGCCCAACGGCTTCTATGGGAAACAGGCCTCGCTGTATATCATGGACGCGGAGAGCGAGCGCTTCGTCCTCAAGCCCAAAGGCATGGGGCAGCGCAGCGCGGGCCATCTGAACCTGGACGATTTCTACCGGGCCAACGACATCGGCGATGCGGGGATCCAGGCCGATGTGGAGGAGAGCCTGGAGGGCGGGAAAGATATCCTGTTCTACCACGATATCCGGGGGGACAGGGCCCTCATCTATATGTGGTCGGTAAATGACGGCACGATTTTCCTGGTGGGCTATGTGCCGGTGGAGGCCATCCAGCAGGAGGGGGAGACGGTGAACCAGAACCTTTTCATCGTCGTGGCGGCTATGCTGGCGGCATTCTTTCTGTGTGTCCTTCTGTATTACCTGAACTGGAGGCAGCAGGACAAAGTCCGCAAGGAGCGGGAGGAGGAGCGGGCGGTTCACAACGAGCAGCTGGCCCAGGCCCTCCAGGCCGCCCAGATAGCCAGCAATTCCAAGACCATGTTCCTCTCCAACATGTCCCACGACATCCGCACGCCCATGAACGCGGTCCTGGGCTTTACCACGCTTCTGGCGGCGGATGCGGAGAATCCGGCAAAGGTACGGGAATACACGAGGAAAATCATGTCTTCGGGCCAGCATCTGCTGAGCCTGATCAACGATATCCTGGACGTGTCCAAAATCGAGAGCGGCAAGGTGGTACTGAACCTGGAGGAGTTCGCCTTAAACGATGTGGTCTCCTCCGTGGACGCGATCATCCGGCCCATGGCAAAGGCCAAGGGGCAGGCGCTCCATGTGGAGGTCACGGGAATCCGGCACGAGCGCCTGGTGGGGGACGAGACCAGGATCAACCAGATCCTGCTCAACCTCCTGTCCAATGCGGTGAAATACACCCAGGAAAAGGGCAATATCTGGTTCCGCATCATCGGGCTGGGGCAGCGCTCCGGCCAGTATGCGCATATCCGGATCGAGGTGGAGGACGACGGCTACGGCATGACCCCGGAATATCTGGAGACGATCTTCGATGCCTTCACCAGGGCGGAGAACAGCACCACCAACAAGGTCCAGGGCACGGGGCTGGGCATGGCGATCACCAAGAGCATCGTAGAGCTCATGGGCGGGACCATCGATGTGTCCAGCCAGGTGAATCAGGGAACGATTTTCCGTGTAGAGCTGGAGCTGCGGATCCTGGAGGAGCAGGCGGACAGGGAATTCTGGGAGAAGAGGGGGATTTCGGGCATCCTTGTGATAGAGGCGGACGAAGGGTGCTGCGGGGACATAAAAGAGCTCATGAGGGATACGGGCCTGCGGCTGGATGCCGTGGGACAAGTGCGGGAGGCCGCGGACATGCTGCGGGAACACGGCGGGGACTACCAGCTTCTCCTGCTGGACTGGGATGTCTGCGGCCGGGACGGCGCCCGGAGCGTGAGAGAGCTTGGGGAGGCCGCGCCGGAGGCGCGGATCCTGATTCTGGCGGACTGCGAGGCGGAGGGCGCGGAGGAGGCGCTTTCCGCAGAGCGGACGGGCATCCTCACCAAGCCCTTCTTCGTCTCCGCGTTCCGGGACAAGGTGGCGGAGCTGTGGGCGGACGTGGGCCGGGAGAGCGCGCCTGAGCCCCTGGCGGCGGACAGCCTGGCGGGGCTGCGCTTCCTGGCGGCGGAGGACAATGAGATCAACGCGGAGATCCTGAAGGAGATCCTGGAGATGGAGGGCGCTTCCTGCGAAATCGTGGAGAACGGCCGCCTGGCGGTGGAGCGATTCCGGAACGGGGAGGCGGGAGAATTCGACGCCATCCTGATGGATGTGCAGATGCCTGTGATGAACGGCCATGACGCCGCCAGGGCCATACGCGCCCTGGAGGGGCAGGACGGGACCCGCATCCCCATCATCGCCATGACGGCCAATGCCTTCGCGGAGGATGAAAAGGCCGCGCGGGACGCGGGCATGGACGCCCATGTGGCCAAGCCCCTGGATGTGGAGCTGCTGAAAAAGGCGGTGGCGCAGTGCACAAATCGGGAATCGTGAATATCCTATACTGTACACCGGTTAAATTTGCAGTGCAACCCGACTGCAGATCGCCAGCTAAGTACTTTTCCGGAGACACCACTGTAAATCCTGGCGGTCTGCAGTATATATATCAGGACGGAATACCTGTGTAAAGCTTGAATGGGAGGTGCGGCCATGAAGAACAGGGGAAAGGGGATATCCGGAAGGCGGGTCGCCGCCTGCCTGGCGGGCATCGCCGTCTTGGCGCTGGCAGGCTGCGGGGAGAAGGACAATCTGAAGAATCTGATAAAATCAGAGAATGAAGAGGAACGCGTAGTCAATATGTTCAGCCCTATGGAGAAGACGGCTCCCGATGCGGAGAACACCGCCAGGAGCGCTTCGGACCTGACGGTGGCCATGGCGGAGGAGGCTCTGGGGGTGACCGTGGCGTACAAGACCTATACGGCGGAAGACCATCAGGACAAAACCTATGACGAGGTGGCCCTGGACAGGGCGCGCAACGATATGGACGATTTGTATCTGCTCAATCCGGATACGATCCGGACCCTGGGGGAGGAAGGGAAGCTGATGGACCTCTCAGGGCTGGACAGCGCGAAGAACCTGCGGGAAATCATCAGGATTGCCAACACGGTGGACGGGAAGCTGGTGGCCATACCCCAGGAGGTGGTGGCTTACGGGCTCTTCGTCAACATGGATATGTTCAGGCAGTATGGGCTGGAGCTGCCCCATACGCCGGAGGAGTTCCTGGAATGCTGCAGGGTGTTCAAGGAGAACGGGATCGAGACGCCTGTGGGGGCCAACCGATGGTGGCTGGAGACCTTCGTCTTCGCCCAGGCCTACGCGGACCTGTACAACGGCGGGAACACGGAGGCGGAGATCGCCGCTCTCAACAGCGGGGAGGCCAGGTACAGCGACTATATGCGCCCGGGCTTCGAATTCCTGCAGGTGATGATCGACCTGGGCTACATCGATGCCGAAAAAGCCCTGGTCAGCGAGGCCATAGAGGGGGAGGGCGCGGATTTCCTGGCCCAGAAGACCCCGATCGTCATGGCCTACTGGGGCGCGGCCAACACGGAGACGGCATACGGGAAGACGGATTTCGAGATGCAGGTCATCGGCTTCCCCAGCAGCCTGGGGCAGATGCCGGTGATGCCCATGACAGGCTTCGGGGTGGGCGCGGACGCGGTCCATGGGGAGGACGCGGCGCGGGTGCTGGATATCATGGTATCCGATGAGGCGCTCCGGGTCTATTCGGAGGCCAACCGGGTGATCTCGCCCTCCAGGAACGTATCCGTGGAATGCGTCCCTGCGCTGAAGCCTCTCAACGACAGGATCGAGGAGGGGATTTATGTGCTGGGGTCGAACACTGGGATGAAGGTGGAGCAGTGGGGGAACACCTGTCTCATCGTCAGGCAGCTGTTGAGCGGCGATACGGTGGATCAGTGCATGGAAGCCTTCGACCGGCTGCAGGAAGAGGCACTGGGCAGATGAACAGGCTAGTGCACCGATGCATGAATCCTTGAGCAATCAGCACTCGGGAATTCATGCGCTGGTGTACCGGAGATATGGGATGGGCGCGGGAAGCGCTGCCGTCAGGCAGAAATTCCCGCGCCCATAGACATTGTGTGACCGGAGCCTCAGCTCAGGCAGATTTGGAAATAAGTATGATACGCCGCGTTCCGGGCCGCGTAGGAGGGCACGAACTTCAGGTCGTCATACCACAGCACGGGCATCCCTTCTTCCCAGCCGATGGCGAAAGCGTCCTCCAGCGCCGGAGGGAGGTTCAGCCGGATCCAATCCGTGGCGCCGCTCAGCGCCGTCATCACCAGGGGCCCGTACATCACGCTGGCCGCCGGATATCCCTCGTAAGGGTCTTCCGTATAGCACAGGTGCAGCGAATAGGGCGTCTCCACCGTGATGATGTCCCCGTCCCCGAAGCTCCTCTCCAGCGGATAATATCCTTCTCCAGGCGCCGCCCCGGGAAGGGCCTGGCCGTTTACCAGAATCCGGAAAGCCTCCCGGCACCAGTACGGGATCCGCACCTTCAGCTTCAGGGGGATCCGGCCGGACGAAGGCGCTGCGCCGTCCCCGGTGACCTGCACCCTGATGCTGCAGCTCTGGGAGGGGAAGGGGCTTTCCATGGTCAGCTCCACGCCTTTTTCTTTCCAGTCGTACACCGACGGCAGGAACAGGTTCACGTACAAGGTGTCCTCCGGCCCATGGTGATAGATATGTTCGGCGTACCGTACATGGTTCTCCATGCCCGTGCCGTGGCAGCAGGTGAAGTCGTCGTAGTCGTTGCCGTACTCTCTCCTGGCCCCGGGTCCGATGGGCAGCATGTAGGTCACCCCGTGGTGGGCGGATTTCCTGACCGTGGGGTTCTGGCTGGCCGCGATATGGTTGGCCAGGGCCCGCTCGTAATAGTCCATGTATTCGCTGTGGTCCGGGGCGTATCCGTACAGCATGCCGGTGAGCTTCAGCATGTTGTAGGTGGCGCAGGTCTCGCAGTTGCGGCCGCCCTCGATGTTCTTCGCCAGAAGCCCAGGCTCCCGGAAGTTCTCGCCGCGCCCCACGCCGCCGATGGAGTACATGTACCGGTTCACCACCAGCTCCCAGAAATTCCGGGCCAGATGGTAATAGTAAGGGTCGCCGGTGGCCCGGAATTCCTCCATGGCCCCGATGATCTGGGGGATGTGCTGGTTGGCGTGGATGCCGGTGATGGTGTCCCTGCCGTGGGCCAGCCCCTGGAACAGGGCGGCATTGTCGAACATCCGGGCCGTCTCCAGGTACTCCGCTTTCCCTGTGATCTCATAGAGCCTGCTCAGGGACTCGTTCATGCCGCCGTACTCTCCGGCGATGTACATCTTCCACATCTTCTCCCGCTGTTCCCTGGTGGTGGCGGAAAGCCTGGCATGCACCCAGTCCGCGATGCCGCAGGCGCAGGACAGGGCATTGGCGCTGCCCGCCAGCAGATGGCAGTCGATCAGGCCCGCCAGGATTTTGTGCAGGGTATAGTAGGGGGCCCATATGGTGGCGTAGGGCGTGTACTCCTCCAGCAGGGCGAACTGGTCCGGGGAGTAGGCGCTCAGGAAGCCCCTGCCCCAGGTGCCCGGCGTCCTGCTCCAGAGGGACTGCACCGCATTGGAGGGAGAGCAGGCTGTCCGGAAGGCCGTCGGATCCCCCAGGGCAGTGTCCTGGAGCCCGCACAGCTCGCCGATCATGTACTCCGCCTTCTCCCGGAAGCCCTGCTCCCCCGTGGAGGCGAAGGCGTGGGCCAGGGCCGACAGGAAATGCCCGGTGGAATGGCCCCTGAGAAGCCCCGAGGGCTCCTCCCAGCCGCCCAGAGGCATGGCGTCTTTCGTGGAGACGCCGAAGGCCCTGCGGAAATTGTAGAGCATCCTGTCCGCGTCCAGCAGGCGCAGATAGGCCAGGCAGCGCTCCTGGTTCTCATGGAAGACACTGTCCTGTCCCAGCCGGACGCGGTCCCTGGCCGCGGGGACAGCCTGGAGGCTGGGGACAGGGGTCCCCCAGGCGCTGCTCTCCCCCGGGGAGGCAGCCTGGGGCAGGGGAGCCGCGGGGATGTACTCCATTCGGGGGAGGCTCCGGCAGGCGTCGGGCAGCAGCCGCACCCGGAATTCCCGGGAGGTCCGGGCGGTTTTGTAGGTTGCGGTGAGGGTCAGGGTCAGGGCGGCGGCGTCTCCCTCCGGCCTGTGGAGCAGATGTCCCTGATGGTCCATGAGCTCTGGGCGGCTGCTCTCCCAGCGGAAGACAGAACCGCCTTCACCCTTCTCCGGCAGATCTAAATCCGACACCACATGTCCCGGGAAAGGCAGCTTCACCCGGGCGGCGTCAGTCTCCGCGATTTCCGCGTCCTCCGGAAGGGGAGGGATCCGGAAGGAGAAGTCCCGGGACGCGCTCTGGCCCTGGAAGGTCAGGACGGCCCGCAGCGCCCCCTCCAGGGCAGGGCTCCCCGGGGCGGGGCGCTGGAACAGGCCCTCATCCGAGACGATCTCCGGCGTCAGGCTCTTCCAGGCGATTTCCGCCCCCAGCTGTCCGATTCCGGGCAGGAGGGGCGGCGTTTCCAGAGGCTCCTCAAAGAGGGCTTCCAGGTTCCGGGCTTCCAGGCGCAGCCTTTCCCCGGGCTCGATGCGGAACAGGGAAGCCATCTCCTCCTTATCCAATACGCCGCCGAATATCCGGATGTCCGTGAAGGACGCGGCCAGAGGGGCCAGGGCGAAGGCGCCGAAGCCGAAATCATTCTCCGCCGCGCCCTCCAGGGCCCTTGCCTCCATGCGCCGGTGGACGAGCTCCGCCCGCTTTTCGCCGTCGATGTAGAGCTCTATGGGGGCGGGCAGGCCATTGCCGAAGGACGCTGCCATGTGGAACCAGCGCCCCAGGGGAACCGGGACCCACTCCTGCAGGCAGGCCTCCTGACTCCTGCCGCCGGCCGTGGCGCAGGGGGAGAGGAAGGCCCTGGCCTCCTCCTCTTCCCCGGGCAGGACGGAGAGATAGAAGCAGTTGTCCGTGCCGAAGGAGAAGAGATTGGCGTATTCCGTGACGCTGTCTATCCTGCAGTAGAAGCTGACGGTGACGCCCTCGGCACCGTTCAGCACGCCGTCCGGCAGCTGCAGATACCCGCCCTGCCCGGTTCCGGTGAGCCTGAGCACGGGGAGCGTATGGCCGAAGACGGCGTCCTCCTCCATAAAGGCGCCACCTCTGTCGCAGCCCCTGATGACGCCGGCGAAGCCGTTCCCTGTCTGGTCGGGGGCGATGGTGCTGCTGACGCCGGTGAAATCATAGCGGGCCAGAAGGGGGGCCGACGGATGGTTGGTGGATTTCGTGGTAGTGGACATAGATTCTCCTTTCTGCGGCGGGAGTTCCCCTCCCTCCGGCGAAGGGCTATAGCGGCAG
>OFFK01000608.1_pt1 | contig 30657 bp, 27 predicted proteins | sample 1521361 | NCBI WGS metagenome assembly OFFK01 (sample SAMEA3504096, study PRJEB24116) | mouse gut metagenome | biome: mouse gut; feature: mouse-associated habitat; material: faeces | place: Denmark | collected 2011 | reverse complement strand
ACATCCACTTCTATTTATGGTGGTATGATGGTACGGGATATGGATGTTTAGGAATGAAATACAGAAAGGTACAAGGAGGGTGTGGCATGAAAAGAGAAGAGGCAAGAAGGAGAGCATCGGAGCTGGTGGCGAAGATGACGGTGGAGGAGCGCGTGGGGCAGCTGCGGTATGAGGCGCCGGCTATAGAAAGGCTTGGCATTCCCGCCTATAACTGGTGGGGAGAAGGGCTGCATGGCGTGGCCAGGGCTGGGACGGCGACGGTGTTTCCACAGGCGATCGGTATCGCGGCGGCATTTGATGAGGAACTGACAGGTAAGATCGGGGAATGCGTGGCCACAGAGGGCAGAGCGAAGTACAATGAATATTCTGCCCACAATGACAGGGATATCTACAAAGGACTCACGTTCTGGTCACCGAATGTGAATATTTTCCGGGATCCCAGATGGGGAAGGGGACATGAGACCTACGGAGAGGATCCTTATCTGACTTCCAGACTGGGTGTTGCTTTCGTCAAGGGGCTGCAGGGAGACGGGGAAGTCATGAAAGCGGCGGCCTGCGCGAAGCACTTTGCGGTACATTCCGGACCGGAGGCGCTGCGCCATGAGTTCAATGCGGAGGCTGACCCGAAAGATATGGAGGAAACCTATCTGCCTGCGTTCGAGGCGCTTGTCGAAGAAGCGCATGTGGAGGCGGTGATGGGTGCCTATAACAGGACAAACGGGGAACCCTGCTGCGGAAGTGAGACATTGATTCGCGGCATTTTGCGTGGGAAGTGGAATTTTGAAGGCCATTTTGTGTCTGACTGCTGGGCAATCAGGGATTTTCATGAGCATCATATGGTGACTGCAACGCCGGCACAGTCTGCGGCCATGGCGTTGAATGCGGGATGCGATTTAAACTGCGGCGTGACTTATCTGCACCTGCTGGAGGCGCTTAAGCAGGGGCTGGTGACGGAAGAAAGCATCACGGAGGCGGCAGTGCGCCTTTTCACCACCAGATTCCTGTTGGGACTTTTTGATGAAAGTGAATATGATAACCTTGATTATGAGGTGGTGGAATGTGAAGAGCATATCGCGCTGGCGGACCGGGCGGCCAGGGAGAGTATTGTCCTGCTTAAGAATGACGGCATCTTACCCCTGAATGTGGATAAGCTCAGAACCATCGGTGTGATCGGTCCCAATGCGGACAGCCGTAAGCCGTTGGTGGGCAATTATCATGGGACCTCATCGGAATACATTACAGTAGCAGAAGGAATCCGAAACTATGTGGATGGTAAAGTAAGAGTCCTGTTCTCGGAAGGCTGCGGGTTGTTCGAGGATAAGACGGAGGCATTGGCTTTTGCCGGAGACAGGCTTGCAGAAGCCAGGATTGTTGCGGAGCACAGTGACGTGGTGGTTCTGTGCCTGGGACTGGATGAGACGCTGGAAGGAGAAGAAGGAGATACCGGCAACAGCTATGCTTCCGGGGACAAGACGGATCTGCTGCTCCCGAAGCCCCAGAGGGATCTGATGGAGGCAGTTGCGTCCGTGGGCAAACCGGTGATCCTCTGTCTGATGACGGGCAGCGCCATGGATCTGCGTTATCCGGCAGAACATTTTAACGCTGTTGTACAGTTGTGGTATCCCGGTGCCCGAGGCGGTAGAAATGCGGCGGAGATTCTGTTTGGGGCGGTTTCTCCGTCAGGAAAACTGCCGGTTACCTTCTATGAGGACAGTGACAGGCTGCCGGAATTTACCGATTACCGTATGGCAGGCAGGACTTACCGTTATATGGAAGAAAAGGCGCAGTATCCGTTTGGATTCGGCCTGACTTACGGGGACGTGGCCGTGACGGCGGCGGAGGCTGTCGGAACCGGACGGGAAGAAATGTCCGTCAAAGTAACCCTGCAGAATAAAGGGCTGTACGACACGGATGATGTGGTACAGATCTATATTAAGAATACGGATTCCGCATACGCTCTGAAGAATCCCGCACTTTGTGCGTTTAAGCGGGTTCACGTCAAGGCGGGAGAGACGGTGCAGACGGTACTGCGGATTGCTCCGAAGGCGTTTACGGTAGTGACGCCGGTGGGAGAGCGGATGATGGACGGCAGATGTTTTGATCTGTATGCCGCTACTTTCCAGCCGGATGAGCGGAGTCGGGAGCTGATGGGGAGAGAGGCCGTGAAAGTACCTCTTTGCTTTTGAGTCGTTCGGTTGGAAGTTGTAACGCTTCGAAATGGAGGAGAAATGTATGGCAAAAGTGTATGATATGAAGCCGTATCTTGACGAGATCGAGAGGGTGATACAGGAAGGTCCGTACAGGGACAGCTGGGAATCATTATCGGAATATCAGGTTCCGAACTGGTATGAAAAGAAGAAATTCGGGATTTTCATTCATTGGGGTGTATTCAGCGTCCCGGCATTCGGCAGTGAGTGGTATCCAAGGAATATGTATATTCAGGGTGAGAAGGAATATCAGCATCATATTGAGACGTATGGGCAGCACAAGGAGTTCGGTTATAGAGATTTTGTACCGCTTTTCAAGGCGGAGAAATTTGATCCGGAAGCGTGGGCAGAGCTGTTTAGACGGGCAGGGGCGGAGTATGTTGTGCCTGTGGCCGAGCATCATGACGGATTTCAGATGTACAAAAGTCAAATTTCCGAGTGGAATGCATGGGATAAGGGACCGAAGAGAGACATATTGGGGGAACTGCAAAAGGCGTTTGCGGGGAAGGATCTTATCCTGGGTGCTTCCTCACATCGTATCGAGCACTGGTTTTTTCTGAGTCATGGCAGGGAATTTGACAGTGATATTAAAGAACCGCTGGAACGGGGAGATCTTTACTGGCCGTCGATGCCGGAGGCGGAACTGCACGATATTTTCAGTCATCCGGTACCGACAGAGGAATTTCTGCAGGATTGGCTTGTGCGAACCTGTGAGCTGATAGACGAATACCGGCCGAAGATTCTTTATTTTGACTGGTGGATCCAGCATTTCAGTGCAAAACCCTATATAAAGAAACTGGCAGCCTACTATTATAACAGGGCGGCTCAGTGGGGGGAGCAGGTGGTGATCAACTATAAGCATGACGCTTTTCTCTTCGGGACGGCTGTGCCGGATGTGGAAAGAGGCCAGTTTGCGGATATGAAGCGGTATAGCTGGCAGACGGATACGGCAATTGCCCTGAACTCCTGGGGATATACGGAGAACAATGTTTATCGTCCCGCCGATGAGATATTGTGTGATCTGGTAGATATCGTGAGTAAGAATGGCAGATTGCTTCTGAATGTCGGTCCCAGGGCAGATGGAAGGATTTCGGAAGAGGAAACGGGAGTCCTGACACAGATTGGAGAATGGCTTGCAGTGAACGGAGAGGCCATTTATGGATCGAAGACGTGGAGAATTTATGGAGAAGGTCCGACGCAGATCGTCGAGGGGCAATTTTCGGACGGCATCAAGAAGAATTTCACCAGCCAGGATTTCCGTTTTACGACCAAAGGCGGAAAGCTGTATGTCACGGCGTTGAAGTGCAGTGAGACAGGCAAATACTGTGTGCGGTCTTTGGGGATACGGGATGCATCGAGAATGGCCAATTTCAATGGGATCATTAAGAAGGTGGAGACGCTTGGACAGGATCAGGAGCCTGTATGGGAGCGGGATGAAGACGGATTGAAGATCGACTGTGACGTTAAGAGCGATAAGCCGGTGGTATTCAGGGTGACGATAGAATAAGGGACGGCGAAGAAGCGTCCTCTGTAGTCTGGATGCCGGAAATGAAATTTCTATTGTCGTTAACTATAATAAGATAATATTTATGAAGCTGTTGCAAAGTGCAATGATTCTGCGGTCTGTGGAAAAGGGGCGAAGCTGGCCGGGGATCGTGAGAATCTGCTTTTGCAGCAGCTTTTTGCATTATGGAGCGTGACGGGGAATTTTGTTTTGAAAGTCCGTTTTATAGGACAGCGATTATGGTATCTTATTGTTACTAAAGGCGCTGTAGGGCCGGCAGCAGTGGGAAGACCGCATAGTGCCGGGAAGCAGAAGAAGATATCGATCAGGCAGTTCGGAGCCGTGAGGAAACAGGAAGGGAGGGACGATCATGTTGGAGAGAAGATTTGGGTTATTTACCTGTCTGCTGTTGTTTATTCTTATTTTTTGTTCGCAGGGCATTGTGACGAGAGGAAGAAATGTGCAGCGCACCGAGGAAAATTATCATTATCTGGAGCTGGAGCGGGAATATGTGAAGAACACCAGGGAATATCTGAAAGAACAGGGATTTGATAACTGTGGTGTCATGATGACAAGGGTTACGAAGGAAGATGGCAGCAGAGAGTATACTGTCCGGGTTCACCACAGGAAGCTGGGACGGATGAATGGGCGGGATAAGTCGGCATTGAAGGATATACTGTCACAGGCGGAATTTGGAACCGGCGCGTGTGTATTTCAGTATGAGCTATAAGGACTTGACAGAGATGAACGTTTGTTCTATTATTTAAATGAGAAGAACACATGTTCTGATTACAAATTTCATTTACATTAAGGAATGACTTTTTCCAGTTTTGGGATTATACTAGTATAAGCCATGCTGATTATCGATACCTACAGGCAGGATATATTCTCATCGGCAGGGCGGCTGAATGAGGCGATGCCGGCAGCATTGTCGATTGAAGCTGACGCGGCAGATGGGAATTCAGATAAATAGAAGGTGTGGACAATTATTATGGGTTATATCAGGTAACAGCAGAGTAATTTAAGCTTTGCCGGAATATTCTTTCAATGAATTCAGATTGGAGCAGTGTATGAGACCTAATCCCAAACCACAGGAAATGTACAGACATTTTAAGGGAAATATCTATCAAATCCGCTGTCTTGCGAAGCACAGCGAGACGGGTGAGATGATGGTAGTTTATCAGGCGATGTATGATACTTTTCAAATTTACGTGAGACCGCTTGCCATGTTTATGGAAGAAGTGGATTCGGTGAAATATCCGGATGCCATGCAGAAGTATCGTTTTGCATTATTGGAGGATTCGGAACCGGAATCTGCCTGCTGTCCGGCTGATACGGATGGTGTGCCGGCACAGAATTCTGAGCGGACATACAACGGCATATTGTCCGGGATGTCGGTACAGCCGACCGCAGAGCAGAAGACGGAGAATACAGCAGCGGAAGAGAAGGTACAGGAAGCGGATGAACAATTGAATATTGATCCTCTGGTGATGGAGTTTTTAGATGCAGATACTTATGAGCAAAGACTCAATATTCTGGCTGCGCTCCGCCACAGAATTACAGATGAAATGATCAATACGATGGCCATAGCGGTCGATCTGGAGATCAAAGAGGGTGATGTGGAAGAGCGCTGTGAGGAATTTAAGAACTGTCTGTTGACCTTCGAGAAATACGAGTGTAACAGACTGCGCTAAGAGTTCAGGTTTCAGTCATCCAGTCGTAATGGTATTATGTCGACCACCGGAGAATCTTATTGAGTTGTCCTGCTGCGATTAACATGTCAGGCAGCAGGATGGGGAATTCTGACCGGGAGGTGACTTATGGCATATGAACTGGAGAATAAACTGGTGATAGGCGTTTCATCGAGAGCGCTGTTTAATCTGACCTATGAGAATACGATATTTGAGTCGGACGGTGTGGAAGCATACTGCAGATATCAGATTGCGCATGAGAGTGAGATATTGAGTCCGGGACCCGGGTTTCCGTTGATCAAAGCGCTGTTGAACCTGAATAATCTGCCGGGGAAGGAAGACAGTGTGGAAGTTATTATTATGTCCAGGAACAGTCCGGATTCTTCCCTTCGGGTATTCAATGCAATTGAACATTACGGACTCAATATTACCAGAGCAGTGCTGGCCAGCGGAGCTTCGCTGGCTCCGTACCTTTCGGCTTTCAAGACAGATCTGTTTTTGTCGGCATATGAGGATGATGTGCAGAGCGCCATAGATTCTAATATAGCGGCTGGTATTATATGTACGGATGGATTTTGCACATACGACAGCGAACATCAGATCAGACAGATCCGCATTGCTTTTGATGGGGATGCGGTCTTGTTTTCAGATGAGTCTGAGAGGATCTTTAAGGAACAGGGACTGGAGGCTTTCGAGGAAAATGAGAGAAGAAATGCCAACAATCCGCTGGAGGCAGGTCCCTTCGCCAGGTTTCTCGCACTGCTTTCCGAGCTGCAGAAGGATTGTACTGTGGAGGAAGCACCGATCAGAACCGCGCTTGTGACTTCCAGATGTGCACCGACACATGAGAGAGTGATCCGGACGCTCCGCGCATGGAATATACGGATAGACGAGGTGTTTTTTCTGGGCGGGGTTCGCAAGAAAGAAGTTTTGCAGGCGTTTGGGGCACATATATTTTTTGACGATCAGTCGATTCATACAATGCAGGCGGCAGAGGTGGTACCCGCCGCAAGAGTACCTTATAAGAAGAAGGTTCCCTGTGATGAAGAAGAGGAAGGGATGGACAGCAGCTGATCCTCAGGTCGACCTGTGGCAGACAGGGAATATGGGAGAAGGAAATATCAAGTTTACATAATATGAGATATAACAATATAATCTGTGCTAATTTTATAGAGAGACCGAACCGATTTACGGCTTACGTAAATATTGCCGGGGAGCGGACGAAGGTTCATGTCAAGAATACCGGGAGATGCCGGGAACTGCTGCAGGACAATGCAGTGGTCTATCTGGAACAAAGTGCAAATCCGGCACGCACTACGTCCTATGACCTGGTTGTGGTGAATAAGGATGGAAGATTGATCAACATGGATTCCAATGCGCCGAACAGGGTGGTAGGTGAGTGGCTGGAGAACGGCGGCCTTTATCGGGATGTCAGCCTTGTAAGACGGGAGAGGACTTTCGGGAATTCCCGCTTTGATTTCTATGTGGAGAGTGCGTCGGGTGATAAAGCCTTCGTAGAAGTTAAGGGCGTTACATTGGAGAATGACAATATAGCGGCATTCCCCGATGCCCCTTCCGAGCGTGCCGTAAGGCACGTGGAAGAATTGATGGCAGCACATGCACAGGGATATGATGCCTGTCTGATCTTTGTGGTCCAGATGAAGGATATTCTTCGTGTGGAACCGAACTGGTCGACTCATCCTGAGTTTGGCGAAGCATTGAAGAAGGCAAGAAATTCCGGGGTACGGCTGCTTGCCTATGACTGTCTGGTGGAGACAGACAGTCTGATGATCAATGAGCGGATTCCGGTAGTGCTGGACAGTCTTGATCTGATCGCTTCACCGCTGCTTGCCTGGTATGATGCCGGCAGGAGGATTTTGCCATGGCGTGAGGAACCGACTCCCTATCATGTGTGGCTGTCTGAGATCATGCTGCAGCAGACAAGAGTAGAAGCCGTGAAACCTTATTATGACCGATTTTTGAAGCATCTTCCGGATATAGAGAGTCTGGCGGCAGTGGAGGAAGAGCAGCTTTTGAAATTGTGGGAGGGACTGGGATATTATAACAGAGCCAGAAACCTGAAGAAATCTGCGGTAAAGATTATGGAGGAATACGGCGGTGAGATGCCGGGAGAGTATGAACAACTGATCGGACTTGCCGGGATAGGCAGTTATACGGCAGGAGCTGTTGCTTCGATTGCTTTTCATAAGGCGGTTCCTGCGGTGGACGGGAATGTGCTGCGGATCATATCCCGGCTGCGAATGGATGACAGGGATATTCTGGATGCACGGGTCAGGAAATCCATAGAAGCGGAGCTGCAGGCCGTGATGCCGAAAGACAGGCCAGGTGACTTTAATCAGGCGCTGATGGAGCTGGGGGCTATGGTATGTATTCCCAATGGAGCGCCTAAGTGTGGGGAATGTCCGTGGCGGGAATTTTGTCAGGCAAGAATACAAAACTGCATTTCGGAGTATCCTAAGAAGGCGCCTAAGAAGCCGCGTAAAATAGAGAATAAGACAGTACTGGTGCTTCTGGATGAGCATTGTGTGGCGCTTCATAAGCGGGAGGAAAAGGGGCTGCTTGCCGGTATGTATGAGTTTCCCATGCTGGAAGGGCATAAGAGCGAGGAAGAAGTACTCTCTTATTTAAAGCAGTCCGGCCTTTCACCCCTGCGCATACAGAGATTAGAACCGTCAAAGCATATTTTTACGCATAAGGAATGGCATATGATCGGTTATCAGGTACGCGTGGATGAACTGATGAAGGCAGACACGGCGGATGAGAACGGGAAGGACATGCGGCAGAGAAACAGGCAGGAATATATTTTTATTGACCCTGTGGAAACAGGAAGCAGATATCCGATTCCATCGGCATTTGCCGCTTATGCGGATTATATGGAAATGAAGCGTGGCATTTAACAGGAGAAGCAGATCTTTTATTGCCGGATTGTCTGTGCAGCACGTCAGGGCATGCAGATATATCGGAGATCAGGAAAGTCTGATAAGGAGAAATAAGGATATGAAATTATTATCAGTTGCCATACCAAGCTATAATTCGGAGATGTATATGCGCAAGTGCATTGATTCACTGCTTGCGGGCGGGGAGGATGTGGAAATTCTGATCGTGAATGACGGTTCCACAGACAGGACGGGAGCCATTGCAGATGAGTATGCGGCCAGATATCCTTCTATTGTTAAAGCGATTCATAAGGAGAACGGAGGACATGGATCGGCGGTCAATGCGGGACTGGAACAGGCTGCGGGTTTGTATTTTAAAGTGGTTGACAGTGATGACTGGGTGAAAGAGAGCGCTTATTTCAGGATTTTGGAGACGCTGAGAGATATCACCACAGGGGATTCCAGCCTGGATATGTTGATCAGTAATTTTGTCTATGAGAAAGAGGGCGAGAAGAAACATAAGGTCATGAAATACAGGCATGCGCTGCCGCAGGATCGGATCTTTACATGGAATGATGTAAAGCATTTTCATAAAGGACAGTATATTTTGATGCATTCCGTTATTTTCCGAACCAGATTGTTGAAGGAATGCGGACTGAAGCTTCCGGAACACACTTTTTATGTGGATAATATCTTTGTGTTTGAGCCGCTTCCTTTCGTGAAGAATATGTATTATCTGGATGTGAATTTCTATCGTTATTATATAGGAAGAGAAGGACAATCGGTCAATGAGGAGATTATGTTATCCAGAGTAGACCAGCAGATCAAGGTTAATAAGATTATGATCGATTATCTGGCGGAGAATAAAGCGAAAGTGATCACCAGGCGAAAACTGAAAAATTATATGTTTAATTATCTGGAGATCATAACGGTTATTTCTTCTATACTGCTGATCAGGGCCGGGACGGAGGAGGCTCTGGAGAAGAAACAGGAATTATGGCAGTATATCAAACAGAAAGATATGAGGATATATATGCGCCTGCGGTATGGCGTATTGGGAAATTCCATGAATCTGCCGGGAAAGGGCGGGCGGAAGATGTCGGTGGAAGGATACAAACTCTGTCGAAGATTTTATAAGTTTAACTGAGGATCAGTTTCTGAGCAGACAAAATCCGTAACAGCCGATGATGGATGTTACGGATTTTCTTTTTCTGAATATACGTATGTGCAATTTGTGTTTTATTTCAAACTGCCCTGCTGTATTATGCTATGTCAGGATCAGTTGTCAGCCGATCTTAGGGTTGCGCTTTCTACGGCTCTGTGTACTGTGGTAGAAGTTGAGCAGTACATCTGAGCGGTACACCAGTCCGTACATGACTGCGGCCAGAATGAAAGCAGTCATTACATCGAACAGAGAATGCTGTTTGATGAATACGGTCGACATAATAATAGAAGTACACAGGAGGAAAGAACCGATTCGAATGCTCCTGTATTTTTTCAGTTGCCGGCTTCTCATAACAGCTATATGGCAGCCAAGCGAATTGTAAACATGAATGCTGGGCCATAGATTGGTGGGAGTATCCGCACGATACAGCGCGGCCACCAGATCAGTGAATATATTGTCTCTTGGCATCGTATAGGGCCGCAGGTGATGACCGTTGGGCCACAAAGTGGATACCAGAAGGAAGATCGTCATTCCGGTAAACAGGAATGTACAGGTTTTGAAATAGTCCTCTTTATTGCGGAAGAAAAAGTATACTATGACCACTGCTACATAGGCAAACCAGAGAAGGTATGGTATGACAAATACTTCGCAAAATGGAATATAGTCGTCGAAAGCCACATGAATGACACGATAATGACTTGTGACAGTCCGCTCCAGATGTCCGAACCATGACAAATATATAATACCGTAGATAATCAGTGGAACGGCGTGCCTGTATTTTTGAATGAATTGTACGGGCAGACTTTTGCCAAACAGCAGTTTCTGTCTGGAAGAGTCCTGCTGTCGTGGTGTTTTTTGATAGTTCTTAGCAATTTTTTCCATAATAATAATTCCCCATCTGTCTGACGACGTTTGTGATGATCCCCGTAGATAAAGTATCAAGTGAGGAGGATCTTATGTGACTTGCTGTCAGTTCATAGAAGATATCATAGCAGATTAGATGGAAAAGTCAAAATAAGATTTCCATAAATATTTCTTAATTTTTTCTGAAAAAGTGTCCATTATGTTCAATGTTTTACACTAAAAACCGAATTCTTTGTCGAAGGCAGGAGACACTGATCCAGTCAGACTTTAAATAAACTTCTCCATCCGTGTGTACCCATAAGGGGGCGGAGGTTTTGAGCTGGACAGCGGAAGCAGTATAGTGGCTGATCTTTGGAAAAAGATAGTGTTTGCCGAAAAATGCGGTAGGCAGTGCAAACAGGATTAAAAGTTTGGGCAGGTCTCCGACAACGCACAGATCCAGCAGTCCGTCCTGGTTATCCGCCTGAGGACAGAAACAAAAGCCGCCTCCCTCAAAAGGATGGATCATAAGGGCTGTAAACAGCAGTTTCGGTATATAAATTGTCTCACTGCCGTCCAACGTTATCTCACAGGAAATGGCTTTGGCGGCAAACAGCTGCTTCAAAGCGATACACAGATAGGTAAGTTTCCCCAGTCTTAATTTATTTAAGGCGTTCTTGATCGGTGAGGATAAAGCTTCTTCGCAGACGGCGGCATCGAATCCGATCCCACTGCTGACGATAAAATATCTGCTTCTATGTGTGGGATGGCTGTGAAGGCGGGATGTAACATCCGCATTGCTTTCATAGGTCAGGATTCCAAGGTCGATCATATGGGGATTGGATTCCTCCAGAATGTGCAGCAACAGTTCTTTGGGATCAGCGCTTAATTTGAGCGCTCTTGCCAGGTCGTTACTTGAGCCGGTAGGAATATAACCGATGCTGACCAGTTCGAAATTTTCGATGCCCTGCAGCGCTTCGTTGACCGTACCGTCACCGCCCAGGATGATCAGATTGGCGGGGCGGCCTGTGGAAGTAATCTGTCTTACAAGTTCAGTCACGTGTCCGATGTGGGTAGACTCATACAGCTGGTAAGAGACTTTTCTTTCGGATAAAATGGATTCCAGTGACTGCCAGATGGACATCCCTTTGCCGGATTTGGAGCCGGGATTCATGATAATATGGTACATAGCCTTTGTGCTTCCTCTGTTTATTCTAAACATTCTTACGAACAGCGCGGAAGGTGCGCAGTTCTGATTGCCGGTTACTTCTATAAATAAATATATTCACTGTAACAGTATAACATGTTCTACATGCGGCCCGCCACAAATTTATCATAACATATTGTTGCGCCCGGAATCATGCATATGATATACTTATACGTGATTTTGGACAATATCGGTAATAATGGAAAGCTGTATGGTTTTAATAAAGAAAGGCAGGAACAGGGAATGTATTCATTGGAGGAAGTAAGGGCAACGGATCCGCAGATTGCGCAGGCCATCGAGGCGGAACAGAAGAGACAGAATTCACATATCGAGCTGATCGCATCCGAGAACTGGGTGAGTAAGGCCGTCATGGCAGCCATGGGCAGTCCGTTGACGAACAAGTACGCAGAGGGATATCCCGGTAAGAGATATTATGGTGGCTGTGAATGTGTAGATGTGGTGGAAGAGCTGGCAAGAGACAGGGCTAAAGAGCTGTTTGGGTGCGAGTATGTCAATGTACAGCCGCATTCGGGAGCGCAGGCTAATATGGCGGTATTTTTTGCCGTTATGGAGCCGGGCGATACTTTTATGGGAATGAATCTGGATCATGGCGGACATCTGTCGCATGGTTCACCGGTCAATATGTCGGGCAAATATTTTAATTGTGTGCCCTATGGCGTAAATGATGAGGGATTTCTTGATTATGATAATGTGCGAAGGATTGCTTTGGAATGCAGACCGAAAATGATCGTAGCAGGGGCTTCCGCGTATGCAAGGACGATCGATTTTAAGAAATTCAGAGAAATCGCCGATGAAGTGGGAGCTGTGCTGATGGTTGATATCGCACATATTGCCGGCCTTGTGGCTGCGGGACTGCATCCAAGTCCGATTCCCTATGCCCATGTTACTACGACGACTACACATAAAACACTGCGCGGCCCCAGGGGCGGTATGATTATGGCAGGCCAGGAAGCGGCAGATAAGTTTAATTTTAACAAAGCAATCTTCCCCGGCACACAGGGAGGGCCGTTGATGCATGTGATTGCGGCGAAGGCTGTCTGCTTTAAGGAGGCGCTGGAACCTTCCTTTAAAGAATATCAGCAGGGTGTGATCGATAATGCGCAGGCGCTTTGTAAGGGGTTGCAGAAAAGAGGGATCAAGATTGTATCCGACGGAACGGACAATCATCTGATGCTGGTGGATTTGACTGCTTACGATGTGACCGGTAAAGCGCTGGAGAAGCTTCTGGATGAAGCGCATATTACCGCGAATAAGAATACCATTCCCAATGATCCCAGATCACCTTTTGTCACGAGTGGTGTCCGTCTTGGTACGCCGGCGGCTACATCCCGCGGCCTGAATACAGATGATATGGATCAGGTTGCAGAGGCAATATCGATTGTCATCAAGGAAGGCGAGGCAGGGATTGATAAGGCTCGGGCGATCGTTAAGACTTTGACAGATAAGTATCCGCTGATCTGATCAATTTATAAGTATATAATGAATCCGGAGAAAGAAGGGACAGACAATGAGATGGTTTGTCCCTTTCCTTTTATTTCGCGGGCAGGTACGTCCGACTTGGCTGACTGACATTGGTTCATATGTTTTCATGTTTATATGTTCCTATGTACTTATGTGCTTCGCCGAGAGCAGAGTCCTGTTGCAGTAAATGAAAAATCTTGAACTGAGCTGTTGCGTGGATACACATTTTTCACAAATTGTACTTGCTATTATTATGCAGTTATGCTAGAATATCTTTCGGTGACAAACAGGTGTCTTTAGAGCAGAGACTTCTACGGACGATTGTACGTGTGTTGAATACATCGAGGTGACGCAGAAGCCTTTTAAGCTGGAAATATGTGGATGGGAAGGCAAGAATGCGATATGCGGGGAAAAAACGGCTATTTTGTGGTGAAGCAGAAGGCTGTTCCGGAAGTTCTACTGAAGGTGGTAGAGGCCAAGCGGCTGGTGGAATCCGGAAAGGCTGTATCCATACAGGAAGCGGTTGACGCAGTAGGGATCAGCCGCAGTTCTTTCTATAAATATAAAGATGATATTTTTCCTTTTCATGAAAATGCGCAGGGAACAACACTAACCCTCACATTCCAGATGAATGACGAGACGGGACTTTTGTCCGATGTGCTTAAAATTGTGGCGGATTACGGAGCCAATATTTTGACGATTCATCAGAGTATTCCGATCAATGGGGTGGCATCGCTGAGCCTGAGCGTGCAGGTTCTCCCGACTACGGGGGATGTTTCTGAGATGATCGAAGCCATGGAGGAAAAACACGGGGTCCATAATGTAAGGATTCTGGCACAGGAGTAGCCGAAGAGACGATAAGGAACTGTCGAGACTGTAATACGATAGGGAAAAGGGATTAAGGAAGGAGCAGCATTATGATTCATGTGGCGGTATTGGGATACGGAACGGTGGGGAGCGGTGTCGTGGAAGTCATCGAGACGAATAAAGAAGCGATCGATAAACGATCGGCGGCAAATTTAAATATCAAATATATTCTGGATCTGAGAGATTTTCCAGGGGATCCGTATGAGAATAAGGTTGTGCACGAGTATGATATTATTCTGAACGACCCGGAGGTTGCGATTATCTGTGAGACGATGGGGGGACTTCATCCTGCTTATGAATTTTCAAAGCAGGCGCTGCTTGCCGGTAAAAGCGTGTGTACTTCCAATAAGGAGCTGGTCGCCAGCCATGGCCCGGAGCTGATCAGAATTGCCAGAGAGAATCATTGCAACTATTTGTTTGAAGCAAGCGTAGGCGGCGGCATTCCGATTATAAGACCTTTAAACTATTCTCTGACAGCAGAAAAAATAGACTCGATAACCGGTATTTTAAATGGCACTACGAACTATATTTTAACTAAGATGGATAAGGAAGGCGCTGATTTCGAGGAAGTGTTGAAAGAAGCGCAGGATAAGGGATATGCGGAGAGAAATCCGGAGGCGGATGTGGAAGGATATGACGCATGTCGTAAGATCGCGATCCTTTCATCGCTGATGTGCGGTAAGAATGTCGGATATGAAGAGATTTATACAGAAGGGATCACGAAAATATCATCACGTGATTTCCTATATGCCAAACAGATGGATAAGTCCATAAAGCTGTTGGCTATGAGCAGGGACAGGGAAGATGGATTTTTTGCAATGGTGGCTCCCTTTTTGATTCCCAGGTCGCATCCGCTCTACAGTGTAAACGGTGTGTTTAATGCAGTCTACGTACATGGAAATATGTTGGGAGATTCCATGTATTACGGGCGGGGAGCCGGCAAGCTTCCAACAGCAAGCGCGGTGGTTTCGGATGTTGTGGACTGTGCGAGACATCTGGGCAAGACGGTCATGTGCTTCTGGGAAAATGAGGATGTACGGGTTGCCGATATTGAGACGGATCAGGGGAAATATTTTGTCAGGGTCGACAGCGGTCGGAGAGAGGCGGTAATGGAAGCTTTTGGAGCGTTGGCGGAGATCAGTGTGGGAATTTCAGAGGAATTTGCTTTCATTACCCAGGTGATGACGGAAAGAGAATTCAATGAGAAGATAAAGAAAGCCGGCGGGTGCATTAACCGGATCAGGATGCTTAGTGCATAAGAGCTGTGAGATGGCATTCTGCCAGTATGGCGGCGCGGATTTCCAGGAGGTAACCCGGCGTGCTTTTCGTGGAAAATATAACAGGAATGAGAGTGTGTTGAGACAGAGGAGCAGGAAATGAAGAAAGTAGTGAAATTTGGCGGCAGTTCTTTGGCCAGTGCGGAGCAGTTTAAGAAGGTAGGAGACATCATACGGGCTGATAAGGAGCGTAAATTTGTGGTTCCTTCCGCACCGGGGAAAAGGAATGTCGAAGATACGAAGGTAACAGATATGCTGTATGCCTGTTATGATCTGGCAGAGGCAGGTAAGGATTTTAAGGCGCAGATGAAGGCGATCAAAGACCGGTACCAGGAGATTATCGACGGATTGGAATTAAAGCTTTCTCTGGAGGAAGAGTTTAAGATTATTGAGAAGAATTTCAAGAATAAGTCGGGCAGCAATTATGCGGCTTCCCGTGGAGAATACTTAAATGGCATCATAATGGCAGAGTATCTTGGTTTTACATTTGTGGACGCTGCCGAGGTCATCTTTTTTGATGAAAATGGCGAGTGTAATGCGGAAATAACCAATGAGAAAATGAGAGAAAGACTGGAAAAGCTTGATGCGGCGGTGATTCCCGGCTTTTACGGCGCGTATGCGGATGGTACGGTGAAGACTTTTTCCAGAGGAGGGTCTGATATCACCGGTTCGATCGTTGCACGGGCGATCAAGGCGAATGTGTATGAGAACTGGACGGATGTGTCGGGATTTCTGATTGCCGATCCACGTATTATCTTTAAACCTGAAGGGATCGAGACGATCACATACAAGGAACTGCGTGAGCTGGCCTATATGGGTGCTTCGGTGCTGCATGAGGACGCTATCTTTCCGGTCAGGCGTGAAGGGATTCCGATCAACATTCGCAATACGAATGCTCCGGATGATAACGGTACATGGATCGTGGAGAGTACCTGCCAGAAATCGAAGTACGTAATCACGGGTATTGCCGGCAAGAAAGGGTTCTGTGCCGTGAATATTGATAAAGATATGATGAATTCGGAGATTGGCTTTGGGCGTAAGGTGCTGCAGGCTTTTGAGGAGAACGGAATTTCCTTTGAGCATGTACCGTCTGGTATCGATACGATGACAGTGTTTGTACACCAGGATGAATTTATGCATAAGGAGCAGAGAGTCGTGTCGGCGATTCACAGACTTGCCGATCCGGACCGCATTGATATTGAAGGGGATTTTGCATTGATCGCTGTCGTAGGACGGGGGATGAAGTCCACCAGAGGAACGGCCGGCAGGATATTTTCTGCTCTGGCACACGCTAATGTCAATGTCAAAATGATAGACCAGGGATCCAGTGAGCTGAATATTATCATCGGCGTGTCGAACGCTGATTTTGAGACTGCGATCAAGGCGATCTATGATATTTTTGTTCTGATGCAGATTTAGCGTGAGAAGAACTTCTAATCACTCGCAGCAAAGGCTGCTTCGCGAAGAAATTCCAGATTTGCTCCGCAAATCATTCTCTCAGACAAGCCTGCTTGTTTTGGGATTTGAGATTCCGCGAAGCGGAATCATGGGGTTAGATTAAAAATCAAAGACTTTCAGCTTTCTATTTAAGCAGTATTGCAGGCAGGCTTGCAATATGCATGGAGGTTAGTGTGAACAGATTGGACAAAGAGGAGGCGGCATGCGTAATGCATTGCTGTCTCCTCTTTGTGTTAAATGATGCACGGCTTCGCGCACGGAACGAAAGCACTGGATATTAAGGCAGGCCGGATGCACCTGGCAGCAGGTATAAATTAGAACTTATACCATAAAATGGCATAGTCAAACAGGTGGAATTTGGTGGAATTGAATGACAGATTAGGGTAAAATAAAATTGCACATGGGTATGGTATATTGTTCTGAAAAATATTCTCGGGATTCTGCACGGTGATTTTGAGGATTGATACCGGAAATGAGCTGTTTCGGTTGTAAGGGTGTGCAATACATATAAGGAAGCGACAGTCTATGGTCAAAAGAAGCAGGGGAAGAATGAAGAAGATTCTTATAGTGACAGGAGTGACAGTCCTGTTATTTATGGTATTGTACTTTGTTTTGGTCTATTTTCTTGTGAGTGCTGCGTTGGTACCTTCTTTTATGGAGAAGCTGCAGTCATTTGAACGGATTACGGAAGAAAGCTATGCCGCGCAGGTACAGACCTCGGATATTCAGGTGAACCGCCAGCTGGTCTTAAATGAAACCAACAGATGGCTGGAAACCGTGGGAGCACAGACGCTTTCAGCAGTGAGCGCGGACGGTTACAGGCTGGTTGCAAAAGAATTTCTTTCACAGGAAGAAAATCATATGTGGGTGCTTATTCTGCATGGATATACGGGGTGGAAAGAGGAGATGTATCCTTTTGCATACTGGTATCACAGGGAAGGTTATCATGTTATCGTGCCGGACCTGCGCTGTCAGGGAGAGAGTGAAGGTGACTTCATCGGAATGGGATGGACCGATCACTTTGACTGTATGCTTTGGATCGATTATATTCTGGCACAGGATCAGAATGCCAGAATCATCATTCATGGACAATCCATGGGAGCAGCCACAGCCCTGATGATGACGGGTGAAGAACTGCCGGAAAATATCGTCGCAGTGATTTCGGACTGTGCTTATACGGATGCTTATGCGATGTTTGGAGAGAAGATTAAAGAATGGTTTGATCTGCCGGCTTTTCCGCTTGTGGATTCGGCCTGTGTCGTACTCAGGCTGCGCGGCGGCTATGACTTGAAAAAAGCATCGGCGATAGAGGCTGTAGCCAGAAGCAATGTGCCGATCCTGTTTATTCATGGTGAGGATGACGCCATGATCGATGTGCAGATGTCCAGAGATCTGTATAAAGCTGCTGCATGTCGAAAGGAGATTCTGATCGTGGAAGGTGCGGGACATGCACAGGCTCAGGATAAAGAACCCGCGGTATATTACAGAACGATCAGAGCATTTTTGGATGACTGCGGGATATCGGAAGTTCAGTAGTGATCTGCTGTCAGCTTGTTAATGCGGATTCATTTGATGTAGTGCCGCCTGGAGATTTCATTTCAGGCGGATTCGAATATGATGACGCCAAACCGATGCCATTCCGGAGTATTGTGCTGATATGAGCACCGCAGCTGCCAGGATAACCGCAGAATTTCACATGGGCGGAACAGGGGCGTTGACGGAAATTCACTTGAACAGTCGAAAAACATGTTTAAGGAAGTTGTGCCTGGCAGTCATTCATGCATTTATAGACGCTATCGTACGTATAGCAAATGAAAATTAACAGAAAATAACAGGAAGAATAGCCCAAAAATGAGATAATTTGACGGTGGTAAAAATAATTTGAAAAAATAGAGAGTTTTTTGAAAAAATGTGTTGACAAATGGAAATAAGCTGTTATAATTAAATCATAAACAAAATAAATTCAGATAGATACTATAAAGAAAAGGAGGTACGGTCCACCGAAAACATAACCTATAATCCATTTTAAGGTACAAATGAATAAGGAACCAATGACAAAGTAAAGAAACGTAGTCGAGTACATGAGAGAAAGTAACGGATCACAGAAGAGGAAAGAAAAAGCGTTACAGTATATGCATACGAAAGAGGAGTGGAAAGAGTACGAAAGAAGAAAACGGAGGTATAGGCCATTGGATAGCGTAGCATAGAAGCGGGTATTAATTCTCAGAGAGTTAGTACCCGCTTCGACGTATGTAAAAATTCCATGCGGATATCCAGGTAGGGGATCTGTAATCAATAGACAGTCAAATATTTGCAGATATCTATGAGAGTGCACATTGAAACAACGGACGTAGAACTGCATGGTCTGATAGCGAAAAATGTAAAATCAAGTAGAATATTTCTGCGAAATAAGTTATAGTATAGTTGTTGTACGCTTTATCAGATTATAATGAAAGATACAACAGGAGGTCTAAGATGGGAAAGCTGTTTGGCAGAAGAAAAAGATATTCGGATGAAGAGTATGAAAATGAAGAATTTGATGATGAGCTGGAAGAGGAAGAAGAGATAGAGGAAGAAGATGAAGAGGATGAAGAAGAGATAGACGACGAAGATGAAGAGGATGAAGAAGAGATAGACGACGAAGATGATGAAGATGAAGAGATAGAGGATGACGAAGAAGATTGGGATGAAGATGAGCGTCGTGTCTTCAGGCATCGCAGAAGAGTTCGTAATCAGATTATCGCATACGCAGTAGTATTTATTTTACTGGTTGTTATACTTGTCGGATGTATTTCAGCAGGAAGAAGCATAGTGGGTGTTGTTAAAGCGAAAAAACAGGCAGAAGAACAGAAGAAGCTGCAGGAGCAGATGGAAGCAGAGCAGGCTGCTAAAGAAGCACATGATGTAGTGATCGATACACCGGAGACGTTGGAAGAGGAAGTGCCTGAGACGTCGGAGGAAGACTATCTGCGTGAGATTATGGATGGATATCTTTCAGAGATGCCGTTGGAGGATAAGATAGCAGGTTTGTTTGTAGTGAGGCCGGAGGCGATTACGGGAGTTTCGACGGTTACGCAGGCAGGAGATGGAACGAGGGAAGCGTTGAATACACATGCCGTGGGAGGCCTTGTTTATTTTGAAAAAAATATTCTGAATAAAGAACAGATTACAACAATGTTGAGCAATACGGTTTCCATGAGCAGATATCCACTCTTTCTGGCTGTGGATGAAGAAGGCGGCAGTGTCAGCCGAGTGGCTGAAAGTGGTATCGATGTGGTTAAAGTCGGTGACATGGCGGCGATCGGGGAATCGGGTGATACGACGCAGGCATACGAGGCGGGAACGACCATAGGAGCTTATCTGAAAGAATTGGGATTTAATTTAGATTTTGCACCGGTGTCAGATGTGGCAGAAAGCGGAAGCGGTGAGTTGGGAGACCGGGTGTTTGGATCTGATGCACAGACGGTGGGAACCATGGTTTCCAGTTTGGTGGAAGGAATTGAAGGTGTGGGCGTGAGTTCCTGTCTGAAACATTTTCCGGGAATCGGCAGTGTGGAAGGAGATACGCATAACGGGAGAGTAGAGACGGCCAGGACATTGGAAGAGATGAGAAGTTCGGATTTTCTTTCTTTTAAGGCCGGAATAGAAGCCGGAGCAGATTTTGTAATGGTTAGTCATGTGACGGCAGCGGCAGTGGATGACAATTCTTTGCCTTCTTCTCTGTCAAAAACGATCGTGACAGATCTTCTTCGGAATGAACTCGGATTTCAGGGTGTGGTCATTACTGATGCGCTGGATATGAATGCGATTACACAGTATTATACATCGGAAGAAGCAGCAGTAATGGCGATAGAAGCAGGTGCAGATATGCTGCTTATGCCGGAAGATTTCCAGGCAGCTTATGATGGGCTGCTGGCAGCCGTGCAGGAGGGGACAATTTCCGAAGAGAGGATCAATGAATCTTTGGAGCGCATATATCGGGTGAAATCCAGGTGGAAAATGATGCAGATGCAGGGAGATTGAATTGTGTGAGAAATTAAAAAATTTTCAAAAGATTATTGAATTTTAAAAATTTCAAAAACTTTGTTGACAAAGTGATACTGATATAGTATAGTAATACTTGTCCGAGGGATACATAAGAAATAAGGTAAAGCTGGACAAGTAATATGCGCGAGTGGCTCAGTTGGTGGAGCACGACCTTGCCAAGGTCGGGGTCGCGGGTTCGAGTCCCGTCTCGCGCTCTTCTTAATGAAGCGGAAATGTTGATATTTACAGCGTTTCCGTTATTTTTATGTGTCTGCAATTCTGTAGACAGTTGTAGACACTGTCTACAACTCACATGGGCGGTAACTGTAATAAAAAACATATATGCATGTATTTTATTTTGCATTGGTATAGTGTATAATTTTTTTAAGGTTAAAAAGAAAGAAAATGATTATGTGTATGTATTTTATGTGTATGTATTGCAAGTGTAAGACCACGATCGCATCTTTGACAACGCATGTCGTAAATTATAAAAACTGTATTATCATCATCAAAAATGTGCCCTGCGAAGAATGTGAACAATGTGGTGCAAAATATTATTCAGATGAAGCAGCACAACAGGTTGAATCTCTTGTAAATATGGCGAAACAGCTTGTGCAGGAAATCGCAGTCATTGATTATTCTAAAGCTGTGTAGCTTGTGCGAAAGCTCAAACCGGAACTGTCAGCGTTTATCAATGGTGTTTCGCACCGCTGCACGGCGCTGATAGAGATCAGGAGGCATAGTCTAAGATATAAGAGGAGAAAGAGACGGTGAGGAGAGCGGCTGTCTCTTTTCATTATGGGATCGGAAATATTTGTTTGAAAGTTATACGGAGAAAAAGAAGGGAGCAGTGAGGGTATGCATAATGAACTGACGAAGCAGGACATCAAAAAGATGGAAGAGGAGATCGAATACCGTAAGCTGGTGGTACGCAGGGAAGCGCTTGAAGATGTGAAGACAGCCCGCGCACATGGCGATCTGAGCGAGAACTTTGAATATCATGCGGCAAAGAAAGTGAAAAACCAGAATGAGAGCAGAATCCGTTATCTGGAGAGGATGATCAAAACAGCGGTGATCGTCTCCGACGAATCGGCGGAAGATGAGGTTGGCATGAATAATACGGTGGAAGTCTATTTTGAGGAGGATGACCTTGTGGAGAAATATAAGCTGGTCACTACGGTGCGCGGCAATTCCCTGGAGGGATTGATCAGCACGGAATCACCGCTTGGTAAGGCGTTGCTTGGCCACAAAGCGGGCGACCGGGTGTATGTAGAAGTGAATCCGGGATTCGGTTATTATGTGGTGATCCGCTCCATAGAGAATACTGTGGATGACGGAAGTGATAAGCTGCGCAGCTTTTGATGCCTTATATGTAAACTGAAATTGCTGCAGATGCCTGTGATGCAGGCATAAACAGGACATCCCCTGCATATATCATACAAAGCGGTGACAAGCAGTCCAATCATTGCAGCACGGACTGCGGGACTGTTTCGGAAAGCGATTGATGACAGGTGCAGGAGGGAATTGCATGTATGAGGTGAAGACGGCGGCGGAAGTACTCCGTATGCTTGGGACGGACAAGGACAAAGGCCTTTGGCCCAAAGATGTGATGGAGCGCAGGGCAAAATACGGGCCAAACCGGTTGAAGGACCAGGAGCAGAAGAGTCTGGGACAGATGATTCTGGAACAGCTGAACGATCCATTGATCTTGATCCTGGTGGTGGCAATGGCGGTTTCTCTTATGCTTCATGAGTTGGGAGATGCCATTATCATTGTTACCGTGGTAGTCTTAAATGCAACGGTAGGCATCATTCAGGAGGGGAAAGCCGGAAAGGCGGTGGAAGCGCTAAAGAAGATTTCTTCACCGCAGGCCGTTGTCCTGCGGGAAGGAGAACGCATAAAGATCTCTGCGGAAGATCTTGTCCAGGGTGATATTGTGTTTCTTGAGGCCGGGAATATGGTTCCGGCGGACTTAAGACTGCTTGAAACAAACGGGATTTGCGTGGAAGAGTCTACCCTAACGGGAGAGTCTGTTCCGGTGGAAAAAGATGCGGACCATGTGGTGGAGGTTTCGGGGGACAACAGCTGTATGAATATGGCATATATGTCCACTTACGTGACGAAAGGCCGTGGTCGTGGTGTGGTGACTGCCACGGGAATGGACACCAGGATCGGACATATTGCGGATATGCTGCACGAGGGGAAGGAGAAATTAACACCACTGCAGGTTAAGCTGGGAGAGCTTGGAAAAGTACTCAGTGCATTGGCTGTGGGAATCTGTGTCTTCCTGTTCGTAGTGGCTGTTTTACAGAAGCGGGATGTGGGAGAGATGCTTCTGACTTCCGTATCGCTTACGGTGGCTGCCGTTCCGGAAGGGCTGCCGGCCATCGTGACTATTGTGCTGGCATTGAGTGTATCGCGGATGGTGCGGGCCAAAACAATCGTGCGGAAGCTGTCTTCGGTTGAGACTCTGGGCGCTGTGGAGGTTGTTTGTTCCGATAAAACAGGTACGCTGACACAGAATAAGATGACGGTGACGGAATGTTATCTGGAAGGGAAGATGACAGGTAGAGAGCGATTTGCGGATCTGTTTGGGACATGGAATAAGGGACAGGCGCCGGACAATGCACACCGCCATTTCCTTCTGGGCAGCATCCTTTGTAATGACGGAATCCTGAGCGGAGAGGAAAAAATCGGGGATCCGACCGAGCTTGCGCTGCTGTACATGGCGCGGGACTGCGGGGTGGAAATAGAGGAACTGCGGGCATGTTTTCCCAGGATCAGAGAGAAAGGATTTGATTCGGAACGTAAGATGATGACTACGGTACACCGAGACGGGCAGGGGTATATTTCTTATTCAAAGGGAGCTGCTGAGAGGATCCTGGATGGATGCGATCGTATCTACGCACAGGGCAGGGTCACTGTGATGACGCAGGGGGACAGGAACGCGGTCGCCAAGGTACAGGGCAGTCTGATGAAAGAAGGAAGACGGGTAATGGCGCTGTCTATGACGGAGGATGAAGGCATGGAGGAGAAGAACATGATCTTCCTGGGACTTCTCAGTATGCAGGACCCGGTACGTCCGGAAGCGGTCCGTGCGGTGGCTGACTTTGAGCAGGCCGGTGTATCCACGGTGATGATAACGGGGGACCATCCGGACACGGCCTTTTCCATCGCCAGGGAGCTGGGGATTGCGGACAATCCGAAGCAGTGTATTACGGGCAGGGAACTGGATCATCTGAAAGAACACAGCTTTTTGCAGCGCCTGCAGGAACTCAGGGTCTTTGCCAGAGTGACGCCGGAGCATAAGGTGCGGATCGTGGAGGGATATCGAACGTTGGGAAAGACGGTGGCCATGACCGGAGACGGTGTGAACGATGCACCGTCTCTGCAGGCGGCGGATATCGGTATTGCCATGGGCATGAATGGTACGGATGTGGCCCGCGGGGCGGCGGATTTTGTGTTGATGGATGACAATTTCGCCACCATACATACGGCTATCAAGGAGGGGAGAGGTATTTATGAAAATATCAGGAAGTCCGTGTTGTTTCTGCTGTCCTCCAATCTGGGAGAGATCATTACGATGCTGATCACCATCGTGGCCGGCCTGCCCAGTCCGTTGAAAGCCAGCTTTATCCTGTGGATCAATCTGATTACGGATTCTCTGCCGGCATTGGCGTTGGGGGTAGATGACAATGAAAGTGAACGTCTGATGATGGAACGTCCCCGTAAAAAGGAAGACTCGCTGTTTGCAAAGGGTGGTCTGCTGTGCGTGATCTGTTACGGACTTGTGATCGGCGGCGTCAGTCTGGCAGCCTTTTTAAAGGTGCCTTATGACCGGATTGTGGCGGAGGGACTGCCGGTAACTTTACGCAATGTTGTGGAAGGACTACAGATATCGGCAGTCCTTGCCAAGGCCCAGACACATGCCTTTACGGTTCTGGGGATCAGCCAGCTGTTTCATGCCATCGGCATGCGAGATGTGAACCGCTCTGTCTTTAAGATGAATCACAGGAACAATCCTTATATGATCGGTGCTTTTGTGGTCGGGATTGCCCTGCAGGTGGCGGTGACGGAGATTCCGCCCCTGATTATGCTGTTTGGTTCCGTGCGTCTTGGACTGACGGAGTGGGGGCAGTTGATTGCGCTTTCGGCTACGCCGCTGATCGTGCATGAGCTGCTGGTGGCGATCGGATATGGAGCCAGGTATAAGGAGCAGGAGGAGACCAGGGCAGCAGGAGCGGTCACAGCAGGGCCAGCAATGCCAGGAGGAGTAGAAACAGGCCGCTGAGCCAGGAAAGATCGACACGGAGTACGGAAGAGACCAGATGGCCGAAACCGTATCCGGCGCCAAAAAGAAGCAGGTTAAAAAGGGCGGCCAGCAGGAAAAGGGGAAGCATCGGCAGCCGTGTTGCGGTAAAGGCCATTCCGGCGAGAACGCTGTCCAGAGACAGCGCCAGGGACAGGAGGAGAGCCTCCCTGGCGCTTAGTATCTGTAAATCGTCCTGATTGGCATCTTCCGGAGAGAGATAGACGGTAAAGATGATATTAAGCTGTTTGATCTTCCAGCCCCAGTTTCTGGTGAGACTGGGGTATTTGCGTGTGAGGAAACGGAGCAGGCTTTCCGTCAGCTTGCTGAAGCTTAAGAGTAATAACAGAGTAAACGAAAGAAAAGGCAGTATTGCCTGGGGAAGAAGGAAATAGAGAAAGGAGCCGATGCGGTTGGCGGCGGTAATAAAAAAGGCGGGTACAAAAATAAGGATCAGGCAGGACGCAGGGCGCAGTTTAACACGCTGCGTACCGTAAGTAAGGCCGGCGGTCAGAGAGTCAACGGATACGGCGGTCAGGAAGAGCAACAGGGCGGGAAGTGTGGCGGACATGGCGGGGAATACCTCAATCTCAGTTACTATTATTCTATCGGATGATGCAGAAAATGTTACAGCGACGGACGCGCCTGTCTGCGTATCGCGTGAGAATATGTAAATTTGGTCTGAAGAATATGGTTCCTGCTTGTTTACGGTCATCCGAAAAAATGTTATGATGAATTAAGGAGGGTTGCGTATGGAACTTATGTTTATTGGGGCCGACCATGAGGTGACGGGAAGTTGTCATTATCTGCGAGTCGGGGAGAAGAATATTTTAGTTGACTATGGTATGGAGCAGGGGGTCAATGTCTTTGAGAATTGTGAGCTGCCGGTGGATCCGGCGCTGATCGACCATGTGTTTCTGACACATGCACATATCGATCACTCCGGACTTTTACCGCTGCTGTATGCCAGGGGATTCCGAGGCAGTATCTATGCCACGGTGGCGACCTGCGATCTGTGCAGCATCATGCTTCGCGACTGCGCACATATTCAGATGCAGGAGGCAGAGTGGAAGAACCGCAAGGCACAGCGAAGCGCGGGAACGGTGGTAGAACCGCTGTATACGATGGAGGATGCAGATGGAGCGATCAGGAGACTTGTTCCCTGTGAGTATGACAGGGAAGTGGATGTCTGTGAGGGCGTGCGGATTCGCTTTACGGATATTGGACATCTGCTGGGTTCTTCCAGTATCGAGGTGTGGGCGACGGAGGGAGAGACGACGAAGAAGCTGGTTTTTTCCGGGGATATCGGGAACAGTAACCAGCCGCTGATCAAAGATCCGAAGTTTACGGAAGCCGCTGATTATGTGGTGATGGAGTCTACCTACGGCGACAGGCTGCACGGTGCGGAACACCCGGATTATATCGGGGAGCTGGCGGGTATTCTGCAGAGGACATTTGACAAGGGAGGCAACGTGGTGATCCCGTCCTTTGCGGTAGGCAGGACTCAGGAGATGCTTTATTTCCTGCGGCAGGTGAAGGCGGACAGGCTGGTCAAGGGCCATGAAGATTTTGAGGTTTATGTGGACAGTCCGCTGGCTGTGCAGGCTACCGGCATTTTTCAGAAGAATGAGTATGAGTGTTTCGACGAAGAGGCGATGGAACTGATCAGACAGGGTATCAATCCGATTGCTTTTCCGGGACTGCGGCTGGCAATTACCAGTGATGAGTCCAAGGCGATCAATTTCGACTTGTCGCCAAAGGTTATCATATCGGCTTCCGGCATGTGTGAGGCGGGGCGTATCAGGCATCATCTGAAGCATAACCTGTGGCGGCCGGAATGTACCATTCTTTTCGTTGGTTATCAGGCCATGGGAACGCTGGGACGGCATATCGTGGAAGGAGCGAAGGAAGTTAAGCTGTTCGGTGAGCATATTGAGATCCGCGCCCAGATCGTGAAGCTGGTGGGTATGAGCGGCCATGCGGACAAGAATGGGCTGCTGCGCTGGATCGAAGGATTTAAAGTAAAGCCGGAGAAGGTCTTTGTGGTACATGGTGAGGACAGTGTGTGTAAGCTGTTTACGGAATGCCTGAAGGTGGAGCACGGGCTGGAGGCTTATGCTCCTTACAGCGGTACGCGGTTTGATCTGATCGGCGGTGAGTTTATCTTCGAGGCAGCGCCGAAGGCAGTGAAGAAGAAACTGCACGGTATTTCCGATGTCTTTGCGAGACTGCTTGCCAGTGGACAGAGACTGTTGGCGATTATACATAAGAACGAGGGTGGTGCGAATAAAGATCTGGCGAAATTTGCAGATCAGATCAACTCGCTCTGTGATAAATGGGACAGGAATTAAGGAGGGTGCAGTAAATGAGCGCGGCGGATCATATTTTCATTGCAATGTGTAAGGATATTCTGGAGAATGGGACGAGTACGGAGGGGGAGAAAGTCAGGCCTCACTGGGCGGACGGGGCATCGGCTTATACGGTCAAGAAGTTCGGGGTGGTGAACCGGTATGACCTTTCGAGGGAATTTCCGATTATGACGCTGCGCAGGACGGCGCTTAAGAGCGCAACGGATGAGATGCTGTGGATCTGGCAGCAGAAGTCCAACAATGTGCATGATCTTCACAGCCATATCTGGGATGAATGGGCGGATGAGGACGGTTCGATCGGGAAGGCCTACGGGTATCAGATGGGGGTGAAGCATCGGTATAAAGAAGGGATGATGGATCAGGTTGACCGGGTGCTTTATGACCTGCAGCACAATCCTTTCAGCCGCCGCATTATGACGAATATTTATGTGCACCAGGATCTTCACGAGATGAATCTGTATCCCTGCGCCTACAGCATGACTTTCAATGTAACGCAGAAGAAGGGGCATGACAGGCTGACTTTAAATGCAGTGCTGAACCAGCGGTCGCAGGATGTACTCACGGCCAACAACTGGAATGTGGTACAGTATGCAGTGCTGGTACATATGCTGGCGCAGGTATGTGATATGGAACCGGGAGAGCTGGTACATGTGATCGCGGATGCCCATATTTATGACAGGCATATTCCGATTATCCGCGAACTGATCGAGCGGCCGGTCTATGATGCGCCTGTTTTCCGATTGAATCCGGATATTAAGGATTTCTATCGGTTTACGCGCAATGATGTGAGTGTGGAAAATTATGTGACCGGGCCGCAGGTGGAGAATATTCCGGTGGCGATCTAGTGAAGTTTATGTGTAAGTTTTCAGTACGGGGTACCGGAGAAGTGGGAGGAGAATATGAATTTAATTGTAGCGGTAGACAGTAATTGGGCGATCGGCTGTAAGAACAGACTGCTGGTCAGTATTCCGGCGGATCACAAGATGTTCCGGAAGGAGACGACAGGGAAGGTAGTGGTGCTTGGCCGGAAGACGTTAGAGACTTTTCCGCAGGGGATGCCCTTGAAAGATCGAACCAACATCATTCTGTCCACCAATCCGGATTACCATGTGAAAGATGCGGTGGTGGTGCACAGCAGGGAAGAGCTGCTTAAGGAACTGGAGCAGTACCGGAGTGAGGACATCTATATTATCGGCGGTGAGAGCGTCTATCGCATGATGCTGCCATACTGTGACGTGGCACATGTGACGAAGATCGACCATGTGTACGAGGCGGATGCTTATTTCCCGGATCTGGATCAGGATCAGGAGTGGGAGATTACGGCGGACAGTGAAGAGCAGACGTATTTTGACATCGCGTATGCATTCGTGAAGTATGAGAGGAAGAAATAGAAGTGTTTGCTTCGTGCAGCTGGCAGAAAGGGATGCCGGCCGGGATGATCGATTCCTGGCAGGGCATCCTTTTTCATGTGACAGTACTTGACTTTTAGGGATAAAAGTATAATATAATTAAGAAGAATGAAGCGGCATCTGTGGAATTGCCGACCGGATGTGCGTGACAGAGAGGGGGCTCTGCTGCGGCGGATGCTTCGGAACGGAGGAGAAGATGGAAAAAAAGAATATTGACTGGGCAAATATCGGGTTCAATTATCAGGAGACAGATAAAAGATTTGTGGCAAATTATAAAGACGGCGCGTGGGATGAGGGTGTCCTGACTTCCGAGGCGAATCTTGTGATCAATGAATGTGCGGGTGTGCTGCAGTATGCACAGACGTGTTTTGAGGGAATGAAGGCCTACACTACAGAGGATGGACGTATTGTTACTTTCCGTCCTGATCTGAATGCGCAGCGTATGGAGGATACCTGTAAAAGACTGGAGATGCCTGTTTTTCCAAAGGACAGGTTCATACAGGCGGTGAGTGATACGGTGGCTGCCAATGCGGCGTACGTACCGCCTTACGGTTCCGGCGCTACGTTGTATATCCGGCCGTACATGTTTGCGAGTTCCGCGGTGATCGGTGTGAAACCGGCGGAAGAGTATCAGTTCAGGGTGTTTACTACGCCGGTAGGACCTTATTTTAAAGGCGGTGTGAAGCCGTTGACTTTGAAAGTGAGTGATTTTGACCGGGCGGCTCCGCATGGAACGGGTCATATTAAGGCTGGATTGAATTATGCCATGAGCCTGCACGCTATTGTCACTGCCCATCAGGAGGGATATGACGAGAATTTGTATCTGGATGCGGCCACCAGGACGAAGGTGGAAGAGACGGGCGGTGCAAACTTCCTGTTTGTGACGAAGGATAATAAGGTGGTGACACCCAAGTCCGACAGTATCCTGCCTTCTATTACGAGACGTTCGCTGATGGTGGTGGCGAAGGAGTATCTTGGCCTGGAAGTGGAAGAGAGAGAGATTCCGATCGAAGAAGTTGCAGAGTTTGCGGAGTGTGGCCTTTGCGGCACGGCAGCAGTTATTTCTCCGGTCGGCAGGATCGTGGATCATGGCAGAGAGATCGTATTTCCCAGCGGTATGGCGCAGATGGGACCTGTTACGCAGAAGCTGTATGATACGTTGACGGGAATCCAGATGGGACGGATCGAAGCTCCAGAGGGATGGATTCACGTGATCGCATAATGGTATTTATTCCCGCGGGCAACGAGCCAGATAGGTGGCTGCTTGCAGACATTTGGCGACTGCCGCGCGGGTCTTTGACTTCCATTCTTGACTATTTCGTTTTTACTTTCTAAATTCTCACCTTCCTGTACATTTTTATGGACTGCTTCCTCGGTTTCTTTTGCGATTCCACTCTTTTTAAGGATATCTTCCAGAATCTTCATAGCTTTTTCTTTCTCATAGCACATATGCTGCAGCTGGAAAATGTAACCTTCTATCTGTACCGCGTCATCACAAGGAGATTCCGGAAGATTTTCTGCGTACTGCCTCAACAGCTCCTGCCTTTTGTCTGTTCCTGGTTCCAGCATTGCGGTCTGAAAGATCATTTCCTGCACTGCACCAAAAGAGTCCGTATGAAACGCAGAGCGATAAAAGATCTGTTTTTCTTCCGAAGTAAACCGGTACCGCCCTTTTTCCAGGTCTTCTAAGAGCGGAAATACCTTCCTGACATTCTCTATGGCAAACATTTCAGCTTCCCCCTTTCCTTTTCCTCATGAGCAGAAGGATTTCCCGCACCTTTTTAATCTTTTCCGGAGAAGGGTCATTTTCAATAATGCTTCCGATTTCCTCATCGGTCAGCCCGTTCTCCAGACATTGGCAGACCTCTTCCAGCTGCTGCGGGGATAGGTTTGACTCCATGATCTTTCCGAATATGTCTTTTTTCTTTCCACGGTTCCAGAATGCC
>OFFK01000607.1_pt1 | contig 30732 bp, 24 predicted proteins | sample 1521361 | NCBI WGS metagenome assembly OFFK01 (sample SAMEA3504096, study PRJEB24116) | mouse gut metagenome | biome: mouse gut; feature: mouse-associated habitat; material: faeces | place: Denmark | collected 2011 | reverse complement strand
CCTTTACCGGCGCTCCCGTCTGGAGGTATTCGGAGAACCCCATCATCGGGCGCAATCCCCTGAAGAACGTGGCCAGGATCTTCAACAGTGCCGTGATGCCCTATGGGGACGGCTTCATCGGCGTGTTCCGCGGGGAACAGAATAACGGAATTCCGTATATCTATATGGGCAGGAGCAAGGATGCCATCCACTGGGATTTTGAGGAGGACAAGATTCCCTTTGTGGACGAGGAGGGAGAGCCCTTCATGCCTGTCTACGCCTATGACCCCAGGCTGGTGAAGGTGGAGGACACCTATTACATCATCTGGTGCCAGGACTTCTACGGGGCCGCCATCGGCATGGCTAGAACAAAGGACTTCAAGACATTCACCAGGATTGAGAACCCGTTCCTGCCCTTCAACCGTAACGCCGTGCTCTTCCCCCGCAAGATACACGGCAATTTCTGCCTGCTGAGCAGGCCCTCGGACAGCGGCTACACGCCCTTCGGGGACATCTTCCTGAGCGAGAGCCCGGACATGGTATACTGGGGAAAGCACAGGCATGTGATGGGCAAGGGCAGTGAATGGTGGGAGTCCCTGAAGATTGGCGGCGGCGCGGCGCCCATTGAGACCAATGAGGGATGGCTTCTGTTCTACCACGGCGTCACAGGCACCTGCAACGGCTATGTGTACAGCATCGGCGGGGCCATCCTGGACATCGACAATCCCTCGATCGTGAAGTATCGCTGCGAGGACTTCCTGCTGACCCCCCAGGAGTGGTATGAGGAGCGCGGCTTCGTGCCCAATGTGTGCTTCCCCTGCGCCACCATCCACGACAGCGCCAGCGGCAGGATCGCCATCTACTACGGCGCGGCGGACAGCTATGTGGGGCTGGCGTTCACCAGGCTGGATGACATTATGGACTACATCAGGGAGCACAGCCGGACCACCGCGGCGGATACGGAGATTGGCAGGAGATGATTTTACAAGCCGGGTGCGGATGTGCGGATATGAAGCTTGACAGCCGTTATCTTTTGTGATATAAACTAAAAAATTGAACACAAAAGCTATGATAAGAAATAGTAAGCATCTCGGATTTTCAGAGAGAAGGCGGCCGGTGCGAGCCTTTATTGAAAAGATGCCCAACCCATCTTTGAGCTGTAAGCTGAAATGACAGTAAGCCTTGCCGGGTTCTCCCGTTACAGAGATATGGCATCAGATTTTCTCTTGTGCCAGAGAGTGCGGATTGCTCCGAATTTAGGTGGTACCACGGACTTAAGATTAGTTCGCCCTAAGCTGATGTAATGTCGGCTTAGGGCTTTTTTGTGTTCAAAAACAAAATACGGAGGTATCCTTTATGAAACTGGAAAAACTTGTTGGAGATCGTTTTCGGGAAAGGCCGTCAGACTGTAACATTGACAGCCATGCTCTGATGGTGCGCGGCGGCTACATGAAGTATGTAGCAAACGGTATTTTTTCATCCTACATGCCGCTGAAAAGAATTACACGGAAGATAGAGCAGATTATCCGCGAAGAAATGGACGCTATTGACGGGCAGGAAGTCCAGTTTCCTGTTGTCATGCCGGCTTCTATCTGGCAGGAATCTGGCAGATACGATAGCATTGGTAAAGAAATGGCCCGCTTCCATGACCGTAGTGGAAGTCCTCTTGTGCTCGGTATGACACATGAAGAAGCAGCCGTTCATCTTGTGCGTGATTACGGACAGAGCTATATGAAATATCCTTTTATGATATATCAGATACAGACTAAGTTCCGCGATGAAGCAAGACCGAGGGCGGGACTGATTCGCGTTCGTGAATTTACAATGAAAGATGCCTACTCTTTCCATACCAGTCAGGTAGATTTGGAAGATTATTACGACAAGTGCCATAAGGCTTATGAGCGCATCTATGCAAGAGTAGGATTGCCGGAGGTTATTTCGGTGGCTTCCGACTCCGGTATGATGGGCGGTAATATCTCCCATGAATTTATGCTGCTCACTCCTATTGGGGAAGATTCTATCGCTATCTGTACAGAATGTGATTACCGTGCGAATATGGAGGCGGCAGAGTGTATTATCCAGAACGAAAGAAGTGATGCTTCCCAGGAACTTGTTTTGGTGCACACGCCGAACATTCATACCATTGAGGACGTCTGCGAGTTCCTGAACTGTGATGAAAAGACTTCCTGCAAGGCGGTTGTCTATCAGCGTAATTCGGATGACCATTATATTGTACTGTTTATCCGTGGGGATCTTGCGGTGAATGAAACCAAACTCACAAATTATTTGGGATATGACATCCATCCGGCAATCATCACCGAAGAGAGCGGACTTAAGGCCGGTTATATCGGTCCTGTTCATCTAAGCGGCGATTTCACTGTTCTGTATGACCGTTCCCTTGATGGAATGAACAATCTTTCCTGCGGTGCAAATGTTCACGGATATCACTATACCAGGCTGGATATGAAACGTGATATAGAAGGTGCGGAATACCATGATTTTGCTAAAATACAGGAAGGCGGTATCTGTCCGCATTGTGGTAAACCTGCGGTTACAGTATCCCGTGGCATTGAGGTGGGCAATATTTTTCAGCTCGGAACCAAGTATACCAAATCCATGAATATGACCTATATTGACGCTAATGGGGAAGCGCGATATCCGGTTATGGGATGTTACGGTATCGGTGTCGGCAGACTTGCCGCCTCCATCTGCGAGGCGCACCATGATGATTACGGTCCGATATGGCCTTTGGCGGTTGCGCCGTGGCAGGTACATCTCTGTGCCGTTCGTGCTGATGATGCCGAGGTCCAGGCTTATGCCAACAAGCTGTATGAAGAACTGCAAAACAAAGGTGTTGAGGTCATTTATGATGACCGCAGGGTCAGTGCCGGTGTAATGTTTTCGGATGCTGACCTTATTGGCGTACCATTCAGAGCAATTGTCAGTCCCCGAAATATAAGACAAAATATCATTGAAATTGTTTCGAGAGATAAGAGTTTATCTATTCATGTTTCTATGAATTCGGTAGTAGAAGAAATAATGAAAATTTTGTCTGCGGCAAAATAAAACACATAGGATAAAATGGCAGCAAAAAAGCAGAGATTCGAGAGAGTCCCTGCTTTTTTGTGCGCAAAATTGAATTCATCACTTGACAAGGTGGCAAAGATCTTATGCAGGCACATGGGTGGATGCATAAATTACGGGGGCGCTTGCCAGGGTTGCTTCTTCACCAATATTGTTTTACTGTTTCGCTGGATTCGCTTTCAGACAATTGAAACTTCTCCGCGATTCGCTTTATGGTCTCGGCCAAGGAGACTCCTAAATCTTTACACATCAGAATGGCACCTTTCATTTCGCTCTCTTCCCGCATCTGCTGAATCGCCAAACACATATTCACCGCTCCTTTCCCTTCGGGATATTTCAACTTGGATCCCGTAACGACATTGATTACATCCGCTGCCTGCCTTTCCATGCTCTGGAACCTTAGGTCTTCCTTCACGATATTATTCAGGGTCTGCTTATCTTTAGAATACTTGATGTACAGCATCACTTCCCGCAGGTTCGAGTGGAAATTATTGATTTCGTCATTCGACATCTCCTTTGGGGCGGTCAGGTTTACATGGTAGTCCGGCGCATGTGCTAAAATGACGCTGTCAGCGCTGGAATACATCTCTTTCAGGGAGAGTGGCGCGTCCCAGCTGTCCGAGCCGAAATATATGACAAGGGTGACCACAGGGATAAGCCGGTCTGTCTTCCAGAAGCCGCTTAGGAATTCGCCGTCTGTCGGTTCTTCTTTCTCCTGTCGGTTATCTGTCTGTCTTGATTTTGCGTCCTTCCTGGCCTGCCTGTGGGCATTGGCCGCCTTGCTGACCTGATGGGACAGTTGGAGGAAATCATAGACGCCATTCTTCACCGGAAGGGCGTAATGGATTTCAGCCTGATTTTCGATTCCCATGACACAGTATGCTGTCTGGCCGTCCGTCATGGCGTACAGAAGCTTCAGCACATCCCGGTATTTCTGCTCCGGCACACCGGCACCGTTTCCTCCATATGGAACAACGATTTCAGTAGCGTCCAATTCCGTTAGCCGGGCAGGATTGATTTTCTGCTCTCCATGGTATAAAAACTGATTGAATGCATCCGCAAAGACTATGGGATTCTCTATATATTTCTTTGTAATAGTATCTACCTTTCCCATGATGAAAATTCCTTTCTTCCATGGGAAGATTCTTCCCATGGGGAGGGTTCTTTCCCATTGATAACAGTATACGCTGAAAAACGGGTTTTCTCAATAGCCTTATAAAATCTTTTCAGGATTCGGCGGAGTTTGGGCAATAAGCTTTGTTTCGCGAGACAATCATTTCACATCTTCCGCCTGATATGTTATAATATGGACTCAGCAGGGTGCTGCGGCAACTTCTGGTTCCATGTGTATCGGAGGACACGAAATCATGATTATGGTGTTGTAGGATTTATGAATGCGGCATGCGGAAGGAGAAAAATGTTTGAACAGGATTACATCATGCGGGTCATCAAGGAAATGATAAGGGCCATCCTGAAGCTCCTCTTTTCGATAGACACAGATTCCCCCACAATGGAGCTGCTGTCTGAGAAAGAGCAGGTGGAGACCACGGAAAAGCTGATGGAAAGGTTGATGGCGGGAAAATCAATGAAGCGGAAAATGCGTTATATGAGCTGACGACTGACGGTGACCGGAGCCATCTCGCAGTAGCGCTGCTGTTCTATTCTTACCTCAACGACAAGGAGGATGGCTTCCTGGAGGCGAATGGCTACAGCAGAGAGGAGATTGGGGCGGGACTGAGGGCGCTGATATCGCGTTATGAATTAAATGGCATAGCAGACGCGTTTCTGGAGGAGCTGTGAGACAAATGCCGGAGAGGGCGCTCGGCCAGGTATAAGAAAGGCAGATTGCCTTGGGGGAACGGATAGCGGATGGAGAAGCCCCAGGCAGCAGCAGCCGGAAGCGTACGAAAAGATAGCGGGCGGAGATGCCCCAGCGGCTGCAGCCGCCGGAAATCGGGCAAGAAAGCAGAAGGAGGTTTTTATGGTAAGAAGCTTTGCGACACACAAAATCAGGCACTGCGAAGAGATTTCCTCATCCCTGTGGGACTTCGTGACCCTGCCGGGCCAGGGGACGGGGGTTTCCAGGAAAGCCATGGTGCCGGAGTGCTGGGAATGCAGTCCGGACATGCGCGGCTACCGGGGCAGGGCCCAATACCAGCGGGACATCCGGTGCTTCGGAAATGTGCGGCTGGAGTTCAAGGGGGTGAGCCATACGGCGGAGGTCTATCTGGACGACAGGCTTGTGGCATCCCATTACAATGCTTATACGCCTTTTTCGGTTGTCCTGAGAGACATCGGCGAGGGGGAGCACCGCCTGAAGGTGGTGGTGGACAATTCCTTTGGCGAGGCCTCCGCATTGCATGTGCCCAATGATTACCAGACCTATGGGGGAATCACCAGGCCGGTGGTGCTGGAGCGCCTGGGGGATGCTTACCTTTCCGGGATGCATGCGGACAGCATCTTCAAAGACGGCCAGTGGCATCTGAAAATCCGGGCGCAGGCAGAGAACCTGTCGGGGACGGCGTTTACAGGCAAAGTCACATTTTTCCTGGGGGAAAGGGAGCTGGCTTCGGTTCCGGTGCGGGCAGAGGGGAACGGCGGCGCATCCGTGGAGACCGGGGAGATGCCCTGCGAGGAGGTGACGGCATGGTGCCCGGAGAATCCTGCCCTGTATCCCCTGACAGCGGTGCTGACGGACGCGCATGAGTGGGAAATCGACGACCTGATCGACCGGATAGGATTCCGCAGGGTGGAGATTGCGGGAAAGGGGATTTACCTGAACGGCAATCGGGTGCGGATTAAGGGGTTCTGCCGCCATGAGGATCATCCCCAGTTCGGGTGCGCCATCCCCTATGGGGCCATGTACCAGGATTTGATGCTCATGAAGGAGGCAGGGGCGAATTCCGTCCGCACCTCCCATTACCCCAATGACGAGCGGTTCCTGGATCTGTGCGACGAGCTGGGCATTTTGGTCTGGGAGGAGAACCATGCCAGAGGGCTGTCGGAGGAGAACATGCGCAACCCGAATTTTGAAAGGCAGTGCGAGGACTGCATCCGGGAGATGATCACGGCCCATTACAACCACCCCAGCATCTATATCTGGGGCATCCTCAACGAGTGCGCCAGCCACACGGAATACGGGAGAGAGTGCTATCGCAGGCAGTACGAGCTGATTGGACAGCTGGATTCCACCAGGCCCCGCTCCTCCGCCAGCTGCCAGTTCAAGACGGACATCTGCTTCGACCTTCCCGAGGTGGTCTCCTACAACATCTATCCCCTCTGGTACCACGACACGCCGCCCGGGGAATATCTGGACGACCTCTACGGCTGGGTGCAGGAGGAGACGGAAGGGGCGGGCAAGCCCTTCCTGATTACGGAAATCGGCGCAGGGGCAATCTACGGATACCGCACCCCCGACATGGTGAAATGGTCGGAGGAATATCAGGAAAAGGCGCTGGAGGAGCAGCTTACGGCGGTGCTTTCCAGAGAGGACATAAGCGGCGTCTATATCTGGCAGTTCTGCGACTGCAGGGTGTGCGACAGTTGGTTCAGCGGTCGGCCCCGGACCATGAACAACAAGGGAATCTGGGATGAGTACAGGCGCCCCAAGCTTTCTTTCCGGACGGTGAAGCGGATTTTTGGCGGGCTGTAAGGCAGGGAGCGAAAGGAGGCTGTCGGCAAATGAGAATTCGGCCATTTTCCCACAGCCTTCTAACCTTGCTATGGCGCGCTTCTATTTTGCCTTGCTATGAGGATATCGATGGCAGTGCATACGGCGATGTATATGATCCAATAGAGGCCAAAGGTCTTGTAGGAATGCATTGGCATGGGAACCGGCGCGATCCACCAGGAGAATCCGCCACCCTTTAACCCCATCAGGGTGTTGAAACAGAAGGCCATGGGGACGAACAGCAGAATCCATACGCCTGGCAGTAGGAAGAAGCGCTTTGCCTTCTGCTTATCCCTTGTGTCCAGGAACTGTCCCATGAGGAAGATTCCCGTGCCAATCAGCATGACGGCGAATCCCAGGCCTACGGCATAGGCCCTCTGCTGCTCAATCCAGATGACTATGGAAGAGACCAGGCCGATTGCGTTCAGGACAGTGCCAATGAGAGCGAACATCATTGCGCTGTATCTTTTTTCAGGCACCAAGGCGGGAGCGATTCCTTTCAGGAGAAAATCCGTGGTAGTCTCAAAATAATCGCTCAGGAGGATTATCTTTTCGATATCCGGAACGCTCTGTGCGCTTTCCCACTTGGAGACCGCCTGTCTGGAGACGCCGATGCTGTTCGCAAGCTCCTCCTGGGATATTCCTTTGGATTTCCTCAGCTGTTGTATTCTGTCTGCGATGTTCATAAGCGGAACCTCCGTAAATTTGATAACAGAATCATAGCACTGAAAGCGGTTGCGAAGCCACCATTTTCGGCTTTCAATCCGGCAACTGGCGGTTGCCGTCAGGCCATGACCTGTTTTCTGACGCTGCCCATATGTCCAGCGCCAGGTTGTAGATGTCGGTTATCTTCCGGTCTATTCGATAGATTTCCCGTGCGGGGCCGGCTTGTCTGGTTTCGATTCGGTTCATTTTCCGACTGAGTTCCATCATGTCCTTTTTCATGTCCTGAGTCTCACTCCGGATGCTCCGCACTTCGGATAAAAGCAGGTCGAACTTTTCGCTGTCTGTCATAAGGATACCTCCCATTGCATTGGTTACGATTATATACTGCATAACGCTGAATACTGCCTAATGCAATCATGCGATTGAACCGGTCAGCGTTATGCAGTCTGATTTTACGGCAAGTGAAATCGTTAAGCAGTATAAGTTGCTACAGTGTTTTTGTGGAGCCGCTTTGCTCCAGTTGCGGGTCTATCCAATTGTCAAGGTGTAATGGCCATTTCGCGTTCCGAAACTGTCCGGTCTCCTGCAGTCCATAAGAATCCGCTAGGCCATATAAGGTATCCATTTCTCTTGACACAGTGTATAATGGGAACGAGGGAGCGTAAACTGTAGGAAAATCGCTGATGGCTTTTGAAAATAAGATAAAATATCCTGTACAGAATAAGGCCAGTATAACATATGTTCCGTAAATACGCAAGCATTAAATCGCTTGACCTGAATAAACGGCAGCGCCGCCCATCACGCATAATACTGTGCCTGCGCGTTCCAGAGCTCCCTGTACAGCCCTTCCTGCTTTTCCAGCTCCTCATGGGTTCCGTGCTGTACGACCTTCCCCCTGTCAAATACCAGAATGTCCTCGCAGAACCTGCAGGAGGCCAGGCGGTGCGAGATGTAGATGGCCGTCTTGTGGCCCACCATCCCGTCAAAGCCCTCGAACACCTCCGTCTCCGCCTTCGGGTCCAGCGCCGCCGTGGGTTCGTCCATTATGACAAAGGGCGCGTCTTTGTAGATCGCCCGGGCAATCGCCAGCTTCTGCCGCTCCCCGCCGGAGAAGGCGACTCCACTCTCGTCATAATCCTTTCCGACGCATGTGCCCAGCCCTCCCGGGAGATTGGACAGCCTGGCTCCCAGGCCGGCCCTCTCCATGGCGACCGCCACCCTCCCCTCGTCCATCTCCGCCCCGGCCGCTATATTCTCTCCCACGGGAAAGGCAAACATCTGGAAATCCTGAAACACCACCGAGAACAGATTGCAGTACTCTCTGTAATCGTATTTCCGGATGTCTATGCCGTTCACCTTAATGCAGCCCTCCGTCACGTCGTACAGGCGGCAGAGGAGTTTTACAAAGGTGGTCTTGCCGGAGCCGTTCCTGCCGACGATGGCCAGCTTTTCTCCAATCTCCAGCTTCAGGTTGAGGTTCCTGATTACATATTCATCGGAGCCGGGATACCGGAAGGAGACATTCTCAAATGCCACGGAGAACCTGTCGTCCTGCCGTTTCTCTACAGGAATCGTCCCCTCGTATTTCCTCCTGCCAAGCCCTGTGAATTCCCTGTAATCCGCGGCGTACAGGGCCGCTGTCTTCAAGTGTCCCATCGTGACGGCGAGCCTGGCCACGGCCCCCGCGAACAGCTCCATGCTGGACGCATATGCGACCACGCTGCCGATGGTGATGATCCCCAGCCAGGCCTGCATACCGGCATAGGCATAGATCAGCAGATTGCACAGATTGAGGATGATTCTCTGCAGCACGGTCCTTCTCACATATATCGCATTCCTGCTCTTCTCGCTCCCGCAGATTCCGGCAAAGAGCCCGTCGATGTCTCTGTTCAGCATGCCTTCCAGCCCCATGGCGCGGATATCCTTCTGGGGCTCCACCCCGGACAGCAGGTCCAGATAGAAAAGCTTCTTATTATAGATGGCGGAGGCATCCAGGAAATGCCTTGTGGCCTTCTGCGTGTCCCTGAAACTGAACTTATAATTCACGAACAGCAGGCCTCCCAGCGCTGCCGCCAGCAGCAATGCGCTCCACCCGGAGCCCCAGAACCTGTATCCCGCATTCTTGGCGATGCCGAACATGGGGGACACTATGGCGGCGGCCGCGCCGATGGTCACGAGATTCTGCAGCAGATCGCACAGCTGCACCATCAGCCATCCTCCCACCCCGTAAAAGGAATTCTGGAACGCCCTAAACCGGATGTCCTGGGCGTGCGCATCCTCCAGATATTCGTAATCCATGGTCAGCGCCTTCCGGTTCAGCTCCCGGCTGCCGAACTCCTTGGGATAATTCTCCAGCTTCTTCCGGAAGCTCTCCCCCAGCCTGGCGGTTATCACGCCCAGGATCAGCTTCCCGCCCACGGCGGCAAGAATCATGCCCATGACCCTTCTCATATCAAAGCCGGCCAGCGCCGCATCGGTGATAAGGCCGATCAGCAGCACCAGAATATACGGGGTGACCGCCTCCAGAACCGCGTGGGCGATTCCTATGTAAAAGGTTTCCTTCTCCTGCCGGTACACCGCTTTCAGGAGGAACCACAGATTTTCCAGATCCTTTCGTTTCATTTTCCGTTCTCCTTATAGAACCTGCTCTGCATCTCAAACAGCTCGGCATAGCGCCCGCCCTTTTTCAGCAGCTCCTCATGGGTGCCCTCCTCGACAATCCCCGCTCCCTCCAGCAGCACAATCCTGTCGCAGAACCGCGTGCTGGACAGCCGGTGGGATATGAAGATTACGGTGCGCCCCCGGGCCGCCTCGCCATAGCGCAGATACAGCTCATGCTCCGCTATTGGGTCCAATGCGGCGGTGGGCTCGTCCAGGATCAGCAGCGGCGCTTTTCTGTAGAGGGCCCTCGCGAATAGCAGCTTCTGCTTCTCGCCCCCGGAGAAATCCGTGGCGTCCCCGTACACTTCCCGCACCACCCTCGTCCTCCCCCTGTTCGGCAGACTCTCGTAGCGCCCGCCGAACCCGGACCATTCCAGGGCAAGCTCCAGCTCCTCCCGGTTCGCCTCCTCCGCCGGAGCGGCCGTCAGGTTCTCGTCCAGGGTCAGCGGGAACAGCATGGAATCCTGGAACAGCGCGGAGATGAGGCTCCTGTATTCTTCCGGGTCATAGCCGCCCTGCTCTGTGCCGTTGATATAGATTGCTCCCTCCACAGGTTTATAAAAGCCGCAGAGGAGCTTCACCAGCGTGGTCTTCCCCGCGCCGTTTAAGCCGATGAGCGCCAGCTTCTCATTGGAATGTATGGTCAGGTTGATGTCATGCAGGATGTCCGTCTCCGCCCCGGGATACCGAAACGACACATGCCGGAATTCCACCTCCACTCCCCTCGTCCTGTCCGGATTCCTGCATTCTCTGCGCTCCGCCTCCGGGAGATCTAGGAGCTTTCGGAGATAGGAGAGAAAGGAGTTGATGGCATTCAACCCCTGCACCTTCCGAATCAGCTCCGAGAAATTGGCGGAAAACGTCCCCACCAGGCCCACGGAGAAGACAAACTGTGCGACGCTCTGCTGACCTAGTGTCAGCAACCAGGCGAGATAGCCATACGAGGCCAGCTCTGTCAGGAACCCCAGCCCCAGTTCCTGTACCCGGCGGATGAAATACTGCGTGTGTATGCGGCCGTAGATGCGGTCCATGCCCAGGATGGCCTGGTCGTATTTCTCCATGAACCAGTCCTGCATCTGGTAGATTCGGATATCCTTGCCGTCGCTGCGCTCCATGGCATGGCGGTTGATGTACGCAATCTCCTTCGTGTGCCTGCCCAGCTCCTCGTGGTTCCTCCCGTGTACCCTTTCCACCCTCTTCAACAGGAAAATGTTGATTCCTATGGTCAGGATGTGCATCGCCGCCAGCCCCGGATTCACCAGGCACAGGAGGATGCCATACAGCAGAGAGCTCAGGAAAGAGGCAATCAGGACGGGCATGGAGGTGACCGAATTGCGGATGGCGAACTCGTTTCTGAGGACATTCCAGATATTTCCCACCAGCTTCTGGGTCTCCTGTCTCTCCAGAAGCTCATAGTCAATCTTCATCGTCTTACGGAAGGCCAGTTTGTCGTAATACAGGGTCAGCGACATGCCGTTCCGGTAGAGATACTGCTGCATGCTGGAGTTCACCACGCTGCACGCCAGGATGGCCGCGGCCACAGCGATCACGCTCGTCAGCAGGGCGGCCAGCGATACCTTCCCCTGCAGCTGCGAGACGATCAGGGACGGCAGCCATATCCCCAGAAAGGTCGCGGTCATGCCGGGAACCACAGCCAGAAACTGGAAATAGCACACCCATTTGTTCCACTGCTTCGCGCTTTTCAGATGAAAAAACAGATTGGAGGCCAGGGTGTAGCCCGCGGGCTCCCTGCGACCCCCAGGACATCCCTGTTTTGCGTGTCCTGTTTGGCCTGTTTGTCCTGCCTGTTCCGTCTGCCTTGCCTGTCCCCTGCGTCTCATGTAGCTCCTCTTTCTCCCGCGTCACATGCCCACAATCCAGCCGCAGCCCACGCCCACAGTACAGCCGGATTTCACGTCCCCGCGGCATTTTATACTCGTGCTCAGAAACATTTGCCAATGTAAATGTATAACAAGGTCACTGTTGTGACAGTGACCTTAAGGCCGCCATCTGTAATCTTGCCGTAAGCTATTTGGTAAATTCTGGCGGTCTTGAGTATACGTAAATATAGCACAGGATTCCCCGAAAAAAACAATTTCGCACGAATGGTATCCCCACACGCACGAATTGCATTTTTTCCGTATTTTTTCTGAGTTTTCCCTGCGCCGCGCAGTCACCCTTCCACCAGCGGCAGCATTACCTCTGTCGCGAACACGCCCTCCTCATCCTGCCGGTTGAGAAAGCCGCCGTATTTCGACACGATCTGGTCAATGCGGACGAGACCGAAGCCGTGCACCCCCGCATGCCCCCCGGACTTGGTGGTGAGATATTGCAGTCCGCTCCTCCTGGCCCTCCCGCTCATGGAATTCGTGACCGCGATATAGAGCTGCTTTTTCACGATGTCGATATAAATCCGGATGAACGGCTCCTCCCCGTCCCCCATCTGCAGGCAGGCCTCCAGGGCATTGTCCAGGAGATTGCCGATCAGCACGGACAGATCTATCCCCGAGAACGGAACGTCCTGGGGGACCACCGCCGTCGCGTCCACCTGGATTCCCTTCTCCCGGATTATGGTCAGCTTGCTGTTCAGGATGGCGTCCACCATCACATTCCCGGTCTTTATCACCGTGTCAACCGTGGTCAGGTCGTCGTTCAGCATGTCCAGATACCGCACCGCATCCCCGTAATCCCCAAGCTCCATATGGGCCTTCAGCACCTGGATATGGTTGTGGTAATCATGCCTCCAGCCCCGCATCTTGCGGTACATGGTCTCCACCTCCGCGTAATGCCTGTCCACCAGCTCATTCTGAAACCGGCTTATCCTTCTGTCCACATACCGCGGCATCCAGAAGATCCACAGAAGAACATTGATCAAAAGAACCGCCCCGACAATCACATATGGCACCAGATTCATTCCGCGCACTCCCCGCCTTCGCATCTATCTGCTTTTATAGTACCTCAGGAATTCCCGCTGTACCTGTTTGACCCGCGTTCTCGAGACCGCGAGCCTCTCGCCGTTGTCCAGGATCAGCTCCGCATTCCGGATGGCCGAGACAAACCGCAGATTCACCAGATACGCCCTGTGGCACTTTACTATCCCGGGAATTCCGTTCACCCGATTCTCGATCTCCCCCAGGGATTCCCTCAGCGGGAACGCCCCGTCCCATGTGTGCATCACGCTGCCGTGCCCTGCGGCCTCCACGTACAGAATGCTGCCTGTCTGCACCCGCCTCACCTCGTCCGCTCCGTTCAGCACAAGGCTCTCCCCTTCCTCCCGCTTCGCCTCCGCCATCCGGTCCAGCGCCTGGAACAGCCTTTCCTTGTCCACCGGCTTCATCAGATAGTGAAGCGCCGACACATCGTATCCGCGCTGCATGTATTCGTCGTACCCGGTGACGAACAGAATGGGAACCTCCCTGTCCTCCAGGCGTACTTTTTCGGCCAGCCCCAGGCCGTTCATCCCGCCCATCTCGATGTCAAGGACCAGGAGACGATAATCCTTCCCGTCCTCCCAGGCGAAGAGGAAACTCTCGCTGCTGGGAAAACATCTGAATTCCACCAGTTCCCTTCTCGCCTCAGCCCATTCCCCTATATATTTTACGATGATTTCCTGTTCTTTCGCTTCGTCCTCTACGATGGCTATTTTCATCCCGTCCGCATCCTTTATCGCTTCTGCCTTGATGACGCTATACTATAATTTCGTGCGCTTCAGCGCACATGGAATCAGAAGTTGACAAAACGTCCTTTTGTGTCGATATTATACCACATTCTCTGCTAAAAGTCACCAGACCCAGTTAAAGACTTCGATAAAGCCTGGGGTTTTTGACAAATGGGTCTTCCCAAAATCGGTCAACGGGTTTATCCTGTAATTGACCGGAGGGTCAACGGAGGTGACAGGATGAACGAGAGGTTCTTTTCCCTGCCGGAGGAAAGGCAGCAGGCCATCATCAATGCCGGATACAGGGTATTTTCCCGCAATACCTATAAGAACAGCCCCATGAGCGAGATTGCTCAGGCGGCTGGTATCAGCAAGTCGCTGCTGTTCCATTATTTCCATAATAAGAAGGAGCTGTACCTGTTCCTCTGGGACAAATGCGCCCAGATTACCATCGAGCTTATGACCAAATATGGATGCTACAGCCAGTCGGGCCTGTTCGAGAGCATGGAGCGGGGGATGCGGGCCAAGATGGAGATCGTCCGCCGCTACCCGGACATGGCCAGCTTCACCATCAAGGCTTTCTATGAAAAGGATCCGGAGGTCAACGTCGCCGTCCAGGAGAGCTACCATCGGTATTTCAACCTGAAGGCCGATAAGGCCAGGATGAACTTTGACCCGGAGCAGTTCATCCCGGGGCTGGACATCCCAATGATGTACCGGGAGATGTACTGGGCCTCGGAGGGGTATCTCTGGGAGATGGTGCAGCGGGGGGACATGGACATGGAGCAGATGGAGCGGGACTTTGGGCGGCTCATCGCTTTCTGGAAGAGTGTGTATATGCGCAAATCATAATGCGGGAGGGGCGGCTCCGCGAAAGACAGGAGTTGCCCCACTGGTAATATGCCGCGGATTACTGACAGACACAGAATACCGGGGTTCTGTGATGAAGAACGTGCCAGGGCTATGGCAGGCGGCACGCAGGGATGGCTGCAATGGGGCACGAGGCAGCATATGGCATGATGCGATAAATAAGAAGGTTTTTATAGCAAAGAAAGGCATGGAGAACATGGACGCAATCAAAATCGAGAATCTGACGAAATATTACGGGAAAGCCCGGGGAATCCGGGAGATAGACCTGACCGTGGCGGAGGGCGAGTTCTTTGGCTTCATCGGGCCCAACGGCGCGGGGAAGTCCACCACCATACGGACCTTGCTGGGATTGATTGCTCCTGCATCCGGCAGGGCATACATCTTTGGGCTGGATATCGTAAAGCAGAACAAGGAGATTCTGGCCCGGGTGGGCTATCTGCCCTCCGAGGCGGTATTCTACTCCGGCATGCGGGTGGGGGAGGTGCTAAAGCTCTCTGCGGATCTGCGGGGGAAGGACTGCGGGGAGGAGGCGGTCAGGCTCTGCGAACGGCTGCAGCTTGACACCTCCAGAAAGGTGGAGGAGCTTTCCTTCGGCAACCGGAAAAAGGTGGGGATCGTCTGCGCCCTGCAGCATGAGCCTGCGCTGCTGATCCTGGACGAGCCCACCAGCGGCCTGGATCCGCTGATGCAGAGGGAATTCTTCGACATCCTCAGGGAGAGGAACCGGGCGGGGGCCACGGTATTCCTGTCCAGCCATATCCTGTCGGAGATCCAGCACAACTGCACCCGGGCGGCCATCATCAGGGAGGGCCAGGTCATCGCCTGCGACAGCGTGGAGGCCCTTTCCCGCACCACGGCCAGGCGGGTCAGCGTCCGGGGAGAAGTGTCGCTGGAGGGGCTTGGGGGCATCCGGGACAGGGAGGATGCCCCGGGGGCGATGAGCTTCCTCTACAGCGGGGACATGAACCTGCTGCTGCAGAGGCTGGCGGCAGGCAGGGTATCGGACCTGTCCGTGTCGGAGCCGGACCTGGAGGAGATGTTCCTGCATTATTATGAAAGCTGAGCATCCGGTGCCCGGGGGAGCGGGCAGATGGTGTGGACATGGCATCGGAAGGGGAACACCAATGGACGAACGGATATGAACGGATAGCTGTATTGCATGACAAAATGGCAACAGACCGGTTTTATAATATGAAAAGAAAGGCGGCAGCATATGACACTGATAAAGCATGAATTAAGACAGGGGAGGATTTCTTTCCTCATCTGGACGGCATCCGTCGGGTTCCTCCTGGCGGTGTGTGTGTTCCTGTTTCCGGAGATGGAGGGGCAGATGGAGGATGTGGGCGATGTGTTCTCCTCCATGGGGGCGTTCAGCGGCGCTTTCGGCATGGACAGGCTGAACTTCGGGACGCTCCTGGGCTTCTATGCCATCGAGTGCGGAAACGTGCTGGGGCTGGGAGGGGCTTTCTTCGCGGCCCTGTGCGGGGCCGGCATCCTCAGCAAGGAGGAGAAGGACCGGACGGCGGAATTCCTGTTGACCCATCCGGTCAGCAGGGCGCGGATCGTCACCGAGAAGCTTGTCTCGGTGTATGCCCAAATCATCGCCATGAACCTGGTCATCTACGGGATATCCCTGGGCTCCGTGACGGCTGTCGGGGAGTCCGTTCCCTGGAAGGAGCTGAGCCTCCTGCACCTGGCCTATTTCCTCCTGCAGGCGGAGCTGGCGGGCATCTGCTTCGGGATATCCGCCTTTGTGAGGCGGGGCAGCGCTGGGATAGGACTGGGCATAGCCGCAGGGATGTACTTCCTGAACCTGGTGGCCAATATCGCACAGGCGGCGGAGTTTTTGAAATACATCACGCCCTTCGGGTATGCGGAGGGCGCAGACATCATCGAGAAGGGCCGCCTGGACGGGGGGCTGGTGGCGATAGGGCTGGCATTGGGTGCGGCCGGCATTGGGGCGGCTTATGGGAAGTATTGCGGGAAGGATGTCCGGTGAATTTCCGATTTTTATACTGCATAACGCTGAATACTGCCTAATGCAATCATGCGATTGAACCGGTCAGCGTTATGCGGTCTGATTTCACGGCAAGTGAAATCGTTAAGCAGTATATATTGAGGTCCGGCCTGTTTTTCGATATACTGGAAGCATAAAGATGCCGAACGGCAGCGGTCCTGGGCTGCCTTGCGGAAAGCGGGCGGACAGTTCTGCAGAAAGGGGAGACTATGCCGAAAGAGTTTCATGTGACAGGAACCTGTATTCCCGAAAAGCATTATATGGTGGATGTCAGCGGCCGTGTGAAGCGGATTGTGGCAGACTATATAGAAAAAGGAAAATATTTTACCATCAACCGCGCCAGGCAGTATGGGAAGACTACCATCATGTATCTGCTGGAAAGGCAGTTGAAGGAAAGCTATGTGGTGCTTTCCCTCAGCTTTGAGTCCGCGGACGAGCTGTTCACATCGTTTTACACATTGGCGGCAGGCCTGATCCGCCGGATAGGGAGGGAGCTTTCCACCCAGGGGGTAGAGAAGGCTGTTCTAGATAAATGGAGCCGCCCCGTCTCGGAGGGATTTCCCATGGAGGATTTGGGAGAGCGCATTTCAGAGCTGTGCAGGCAGTATGACGGTGGCGTCGTCCTGATGATAGACGAGGTGGACAAGAGCTCGGACAACCAGATTTTCCTGTCCTTTCTGGGTCTGCTGCGCGCCAAGTATCTGGCCAGGGAGAGCGGAAAGGATGACACGTTCCAATCCGTTATCCTGGCGGGCGTGTATGATATTAAGAATCTGAAGCTGCATGAGGGGACAGAACCAAAGTACAACAGCCCCTGGAACATCGCGGCTGATTTCAGGATCGATTTGGGCTTTCAGGCAGATGATATAGAGAGAATGCTTTCTGAGTATGAGGCGGATTACCATACCGGAATGGATATCCGTCAGATCGGCAGATGGATTTTCGAATATACGGAGGGATATCCCTACATGGTATCCCGTATGTGCAAGCTGCTGGACGAGAGGGTAGCAGGGGCGGAGGCCTTTCCGGATAAGAAGGACGCATGGACAGGAGAGGGGTTCCAGGAGGCGATTCGCCTGTTCTTAAAGGAACCGAACATGCTTTTTGACGATATGGTAAAAAAGCTGCAGGACAACCCGGATTTAAAGACAATGCTGAGCGATATCCTGTTCCGGGGGACGAGATATACCTTTGAGGTAAATAACCGTCTGATTGACATTGGTGTCATGTTCGGTTTTGTGGCGGAGCGGGACAATGCGGTAGTCGTGGCGAACCGGATATTTGAGATGAAGCTGTACAATCTGTTTCTGTCGGAGGAGGAGATGGGAAGCCGGTCATTCTGCGATGCCACGGAAATGAGAAGCCAGTTCGTGGTGCGCGGGATGCTGCAGATGAAGCTGGTGCTGGAGAAGTTCTGCCAGTATTATGGGGAAATATACGGGGAAAGGGAAGAACGTTTCCTGGAGGAGGACGGCCGTCGGCTATTCCTTTTATATTTAAGGCCGATTATCAACGGTTCTGGAAATTATTATGTGGAGGCCCAGACCCGCGACCGTACCAGGACAGATGTGATCGTGGATTACAGGGGACAGCGTTTCATTATCGAATTAAAGCTTTGGCGGGGCGATGCGTATCATGAGCGGGGGGAGAGACAACTCTTTGGCTATCTTGAACACTATCAGGAAGATGCGGGATATCTGCTCAGCTTTGATTTCAGCAAAAGGAAGCGGCGCGGGATGAAGGAAATCGTGCTGGAGGGGAAGAGAATCGTCGAGGCGGTGGTATGAGCCCTGGCAGCGGCGGAGAGGCCGATATCGGTTCCCTTCAACAGAGACGCCTCCAGTACCAGCCGGGTCATCCTCTTTGGCTTCCTCATATCAGGGAGCGGCAGATGTCTATGACAAGAGAAACCTCATGAATGTCTCGCACAAAAGCACCACCCCGCAGCACAGCACGGCGATTCCAATCATGTTCATGCCCCTCCAGGCGGCGATGACGCCGATGATGAGCGCCAGGACTCCGGCCAGGGGCACCTGGGGCGCGGCGAGGATGGCGGGAAAGGTCATCACCGCCAGCGTCACATACGGCACATAGTATAAAAAGGAACGGATGAACGGATTCCTGATTTTCCTGCGGATTAAGGTCAGGGGCAGGATGCGGATCAGGCTGGACACCGCCGCGGCCACCAGTATGTACAGATAAATGTTATGCGTCATGTCCCGTCACCTCCGTCTTTTGATTTGTGTCCGGCGCGCTGCCTGCCCCGTCCTTTTCCTTTATGGGGAAGAGTATGGCCGCCGCCCCGGCAATCAGCACCGTGAGCAGGCTGATCTTCATGCTGTCGGAGAGCCTGTCGAAAAAGGGGATCCTGGACACGATGAAGCTGGCCAGGAAGCTCACGATGACCACGCCCCCCACGATCCGGCTGGCCTTTGCGGCAGGGATGATGATGGCGATGAACATGCCGTACAGGGCCACGCTCAGTGCGCTGACCAGAGACACCGGCAGGACATTACCCGCCACCACGCCCATGGCCGTGCCAAAAGCCCAGCTTGGCAGGGCGATCGTCATGGCCCCGTAGGTGTAGAAGGGGTTCAGCGGGCCCGGCTTGCCGATGCTGATGCCGAAGATTTCGTCCGTGATGCCGAAGCCCACCAGCAGGCGGTGGCCATAGCGGGTGGCGGAGTCGAATTTCTGGCTCAGGGCGCAGCTCATGAGGAGATAGCGCATGTTGGTTATCAGGATGACGAAAGCCATCTCCAGATAGGGCGCGCCAGTCGAGATGACCGTGAATTCCGCGTATTCCCCGGCGGAGGCGTGGTTCAATATGCTGGAGAGGAACCCCTGGAAAGGGGTGAGCCCGGCTTTTTTGGCCACGATCCCCAGGGAAAAGGCCACGGCGAAGTATCCGGCGGCGATGGGGATGCCGTCCCGTAGGCCGTCAGCGAAAGCGGTTTTGTTGTTGGACATATCTGCAGTCCTTTCTGTTGCGTTCTTATGTGGGCATTGCCTGGTTGCAATCAATGATATCTTATACGACTTCATAAATTTTTTCAAGGCAAAAATTATCGGCTCCGCCGGCTTCGGGAAGAATTTTAGATTTTTCAAGGACAATGGCTACGACATCGTTCTCTTTGAATGCCGCGTCAGCGGGATTCTGCCCGGAGGCGGGGCAGACAGCCGCGTGGATTCCGCCATGAAGACCGTGGAGGATTTCAGGAATTATCTATGGGGGGAGCTTCCGGACAGGTTCTTTGAGGCGAACGGGAAGATGCTGCGCGCGCTGAGAAAGCAGCTTCCGGAAGGAATGAAGGCGGTGGGCGGCGGAAACGGCATTTTCGAATGCGTCCAAGACTTGGCGGGCTATGAGAGACCTCTTGAAAACTGGCCCAACATGGTTGAAATCGTGCGGGAATACAGGGGGGAGTGAACGTCCCCCTTTCCGCGTCCACAGGGATACAAAAAATATAGATAAAATCCAAGAATAGTTGATGACTTGCCTTGCAAAATTAAGTAAAATAAAGTATAACGGAAAGAAGGAATGGAGAGGCGCGATGGCAAGGGTGAGGATGCAGGACATAGCCAATCAGGTGGGCGTAAGCGCGGTGACGGTGCACAATGCGCTGGCAGGGCGCAAGGGGGTCAGCGATGAGGTCAGGGAAAGGATTCTGGACAAGGCCCGGGAGATGGGATACTTCCAGAACCAGAAGAGGGCGGCCGGCAAAGCCCCCGGCCTGCGCAGCATCGGCATCCTCATCTCGGAGAGATACCTGGCGGACTACATCACGTTCTACTGGAAGATTTATATGGAGATTGCCATGGCGGCGCCGGAGAGGGGCTGTGCCGTGATGGCGGAGGTCTTGAAGCATGATGCGGAAAAGGCAGGGAGGCTTCCCCGCTTCGTGGAGGAAGGCGCGGCGGAGGGGCTGATCGTCATGGGGGAGGTTGATCGGGAATACATCGGACTCTTGAAAAGCAGCGCGAAGATGCCCGTGGTCTTCCTGGATTTTTACTACAAGGACATAGCGCAGGACGCGGTGGTGACGGACGGCTTCTACGGCATGTACCTGATGGCGGAGTACCTGTACGAGAGGGGCTTTCGGCGCATGGCCTACGTGGGCTCCATCCATGCCACCAGCAGCATCATGGACAGGTACTGCGGCTTCCGGCGCTGCCTGCTGGAGCACGGCGTACCTTTCCGGGAGGAGTGGCTGCTGGAGGACCGGGACGGAACCGGGGAGATTATCGTGAAGCTGCCGGAGGAGCTGCCGGAGGCCTTCGTCTGCAACTGCGACCTGGTGGCCGGCAGGCTGATCGACGAGCTGGAGAAGCGGGGGGTCCGGGTGCCGGAGGACTGCTCCGTGGTGGGATTCGACAATTACCTCTGGCCGGGCCTGCCGGACAGGGGGATTACCACCTATGAGGTGGACATGAAGGCCATGGCCCAGGCTGCCCTGGGGAAGATGCTGGCAAGGCTGGAGGGCTTCGATGGGGCGGGGCGGATGGAGCTGGTGAGCGGGCATATCGTGGAAAAGGCCACGGTCAGGGCAAGCGCGCGGTGAGGCTTGCCCCAGGTGCCGCGGCGGACGGCCATGGCGGGAAGCCCGGGAAGAGGGGCCGGGGCGTGAAAGAGGGGTTGCGCCAGAGAGCGGGCGGGGTATTGCATAGGGGGTAAGGAAATGGCAAAGGTTACGATTCAAAGCATTGCAAAGGATCTGGGGCTGTCCCGGAACACGGTGTCCATGGCGCTGAAGGGCAATGACCTGGTGGCCCAGCGGACCAGGGAGATGGTGCTGCGGTACGCACAGCAGAGAGGGTATGTGGCATCCTCGGGAGAGGAGGGGGAGAGACAGCCCCCGGAGAGGGAGGAGGCCGGGGATCACAGGATTATGATCCTGCGCAAGCCCGATGTGGCGGTGTACTGGGACAAGGTCATCAACGGCATATCCGAGGAGGCCAGCCGCAACCACTGCCAGACCCAGGTGGCGGTGGTGACCCAGGAGGATGAGGATGTGCTGCGCCTGCCGCCGGGGCTGGAGGATGGCATCGAAGCGGTCTTCTGCGTGAAGATGATGAACATAGACTATATTAGCGTAATCGAACGGAGGGGGATTCAGATATTCCTGCTGGACACTTATAAGGATGTGGACGGGGAGATGCCGGGGGACGTGGTGAAGATAGACAGCTTCCGGCCCGTGGTGAAGCTGGTCAGGCATCTGATCGACCAGGGGATGGGCAGAATCGGCTTCCTGAACGAGAGCAGCAGTATTTATGAGACCATGCACGACCGCTTCGACGGCTATCTCTATGCCATGCGCCAGGCGGGGATAGAACCTGTCCCGGAACTGGTGATGCCGGATGCGGAGCTGGTGAGCAGCGAGTTCTACAATGATCAGACCTTTAAACAAATCGTAAAAGGGTATCAGGAACAGGGACTGCCGGAGGCGGTGGTGTGCGGGAACGATGAGATCGCCAAGTTCCTGACCCAGACGCTGCGGGGGCGGGGCATCCGGGTGCCGGAGGACGTGGCGGTGACGGGCTTCGACAATGACGAGGAGGGCATGCTGGATCCCTTCTTCACCACGGTGAACGTGGACGCGAAGTGGCTGGGAAAGCGCATGGTGCAGTGCTTCCTGTGGCGGCTTGGGCATCCTGAGGCCCCTTTTGAGAAGATAGACGTGTCGGGGCGGATCATCATACGGAAATCATCGGTGAAGCGGGTTCTTGACTGAACGCCCTGCCGGCAGGGATGGATTTTGAGAGCATAATATGGTATAATGCCCATGGCAGGACATTGTTTTTTGGAGACATGCATTCGGAGACGGTGCAGGAGAGGAGATGGTGATATGAATATGACGGAAGTTGCAAGGCTGCTTCTGGGCTTAAGGGCAGCAGGATGGACCGAAAAGGAGATCAACGACTTCGTGCTTTATATCGAATCCGGTGAGGAACAGTACAAGCCGAAGCCAAAGGCGGAAAGGGAAAAGCAGATGACGGCGGACTAGGACGCCGCAGATAAAAAGGGCTCGCGCAGGGCTCTTTTTTGATGCCTGTTTTTCCTTTTGGGCAAAGTAGACAAAAATAGTGCAAAATAGTGCGTTAATTAATTATTAAAATTGTATAAAGTGTCAAAAATGTCATAAATTACACAAAGAATATTGACTTTCAAACACTAAAGTGCTTTAATATAAACAAGAAAACGCACAAACAGATGCACGAATAAGCCCCGGGATAAAAAATGATAGTATAGTGCAATTGTGCATTAAATAGTGCAAAATAGTGCTAAAAGCCAGCCCGTCAGAAACAAATATGAGAGAGGAGTGTGTGAAAATGGCAGAAAACAAAGGCACGAAAAAAGTGGACTTCAAAATCAGGTGCCAGACCACATGGAAGGATATGGTAAAGTACCGTTGGCTGTACTTCCTGCTGATTCCCGGAATCCTGTTCTTTGTGATCTTCAAGTATGTGCCCATGGGAGGACTGAGAATCGCGTTCATGGATTATAACCAGTATAATCCGGCAAAGAGCACGTGGGTGGGCTTCGATCAGTTCGTGAAGCTGTTCTCCAAGGCATCGTTCCTGCCCGTCCTGCGCAATACGGTGGTCATCAGCCTGCTGAAGCTGATTATCGGATTCCCCATACCGGTGATACTGGCGCTGATGATGAACGAGATGAGGAGCCTGAAGTTCAAGAAGGTCTCCCAGACGCTTTTGTATCTGCCCCACTTCATTTCCTGGGTCATCCTGGCAGGTATCATCATGACCCTGCTGGATCCCGACAATGGACTGATCACCCAGCTGATCTACAACCTGACCGGAGAGAGGGTCATGGTGCTGACCAGCACGAAATGGTTCGTTCCCATGCTGATCGTGACGGATATCTACAAGGGCATGGGCTGGGGCACGATCCTCTACTTCGCGGCCATCAGCGGCATCGACCCGCAGCTGTACGAGGCGGCCTCCATCGACGGAGCCGGCAAGTGGAAGCAGATGCTGAACATCACCCTGCCCTCCATCGTCCCTACCATCGTGGTCTGCTTCATCATGAACTGCGGCAATATCCTGAACGCGGGCTTCGACCAGATATTCATGCTGTATACCTCCCATGTGTATGAGGTGGCGGACATCATCGATACATACGTGTATAGAATGGGTCTGATCAATTCGGACTACTCTTTCTCTACGGCGGCAGGCATGTTCAAATCGGTAGTGGCGTTCATATTGATTGTGTTCGTCAATAATATTGCGAAGAGGACCGGCAACGAGGGCCTGTATTAGGCTGATGTCAGGAAAATGGAGGTGTAAAATGAAAGACACGAAAAATCATCTCACGAAAGTGAAGCGCGGCCGGGGAGAGGTTGCGTATGGTGTATTCAACTATATCTTTTTCACAGTGCTGTGCATCGTTATGGTATATCCGTTCTGGCATGTGGTCATGATGTCCTTAAGCTCGGTGGAGGCCACGGCCAAGGGAGGCATCTTCCTGTGGCCCAAGGGCTTCAACCTGGACACTTACGCCCAGGTGTTCAAGGATCCATCCATCTGGACAGGATACCTGACTACGGTGCTGGTGACCATCAGCGGCACTTTTCTGGGCACGCTGTTCACGGCTACCACGGCCTATCCTCTTTCCAAAAAGGATCTGCCTTTTGGGAAGGCGATGCTTCTGCTGGTGCTCTTCACCATGCTGTTCTCCGGCGGCATGATTCCGGGCTATCTGCTGATCAAGGGACTGGGCCTGATCGACAACCGCTGGGCGCTGGTGCTGCCCGGTCTGATCAGCGCCTATAATGTCATCATCATGAAGAGCTTCTTTATGACGATTCCGGAGAGCCTGGAGGAGTCTGCCAAGATTGACGGCGCTACGGAGGTGACCATCTTCTGGAAGATAGTGCTCCCGCTGTCCAAAGCCACCATTGCCACCATCGCCCTGTTCACTGCCGTGGGATACTGGAACGATTACTTCTCCAGCGTCCTTTACATCAATACAAAGAGCAGATGGGCCCTGCAGGCAGTGCTGCGCTACATGCTGACCAACACCAACCAGGCCATGCAGTCCGCGGGCGTCACGGTGGCTTCCGCTACCAATGTGACAGCGGCGACCATCAAGTCCGCCTCCGTGGTCATCGCCACGGTTCCTATCCTCTGCGTATATCCTTTCGTGCAGAAGTACTTCGTAAAAGGCGTCATGATTGGCGGCGTGAAAGGTTAAGTGTGAGAAGAAGTGTGCAGGCATTCTTCCGGACTTGCACCAAGCATATTAAGGAAAGGTTTTAGGCATGGGAAAGAAACCCCCATGCAGAAAATAAAACAATACATTTTTGGGAGGGATTACAATGAAGAAAAGAACGTTGGCGCTTTTACTGGCAGGTATGATGACAGTGGGGATGCTCTCCGGATGCGGGGACAGCGGATCGGGAGATTCCGGCTCTCAGGGGGGGCAGTCAGGCTCTCAGGAGGAGCAGTCAGGCTCGCAGGAGGAGCAGGCTGGAGATGAAGGAGGCAATACGCCTGCAGCCGATGAGAAGATTGATGTGCTGAACCAGTCCGAGACCATGAAGATGTCCGTGGTATGCCTCCAGGGCTATACCCAGCCTGACAGCCAGATCCAGAAGTGGCTGGAGGAGCGCTACAACCTGGACATCGAAGTCCTGGCGCTGCCCGGATGGAGCGATGCCACGGCAAAGATCACGCTGCTGATGCAGGATGAGACCCAGAGGCCGGACATCATCTGGTGGTGGAACATGGAGAAGGACTACTCCCAGTGGGTGGAGGCGGGCCTGTTGGTGGACGTTGCCCCTTATATGGAGAAATATACCAACATGCGCGATTACTATAACAGCGTTGACCCCGGTGTCCTGTTCTATGCTTCAGATGCCAGCGGCGCCATCTACAGGATCCCCGGAGACGTGGCTGAGCCCGCCTGTGAGACCCTGTGGATCAGGCAGGACTGGCTGGACAATCTGAACCTGGAGGTGCCAAAGACCTTGGATGAGCTGGAGAGCGTGCTGTACGCCTTCACCAATGACGATCCGGACGGGGACGGCCAGAACAATACCTACGGACTGGGCGGCGACGGATACGATCTGCGGAGCTTCTGGCCCTGGATCCAGGGCTGCGGCGATGGCCTGGGACGCGACACTTTCCTGAAGATGGATGACGGATCCTATATTTACGGACCTACCACCGAGGACTGCAAGACTTGGCTGGGCAGAGTGTCCAAACTGTATGCGGACGGCGTCATTACGCCCAATATCATCACGGATACCGACAGGGATGAAGAGATGGCGAACGGTGGATTCGGCGTGACTTACAGCTGGGTTTCCTGGAACAATCCCTCCGTTGGTCCCATGCAGTCCTTCTATTCCACCCATCCGGAAGCCAAGTGGGTGCCCATCGACATGGTATCGGGCGACAATGGGACTCCTCAGGACGATCCCGCATCGGTAGCTGCATGGTGCTACTTCGGCATCACGAACACCTGCTCCGACCCTGAGCGCGCCTATGCAATCTGGGACGACATGGCCACACCAGAGAACTACATCCACAGAAGGTTCGGCGTGGAGGGCGAGCATTACAAGGACAATGGAGACGGAACTTATGAAATCCTCGTCCCCAGCGACGGTACCCAGAATACGGAGCAGAACATCGGCCTGAAGCTGTTCCAGGATCTGTTCTCAAGGAAAGACGCCTGCAACATTGAGAATACCAAGAGCACCTCGGAGCTTTTCGAGAAGGTGGCCGCCAACAGCCGTATCGCTTATTCCCATACGGTGGAGAAGAAGAATCCTGAGGCATATACAGTGAACAACGAGAAGGGAACGGACATCGGCGATGCCATGAAGGAGTATGTATGGGGCGTCATCGGCGGAAGCAAGTCTCTGGACGACTGGGATGCCTATGTGCAGCAGATCGAGAGCCTGGGCGTGCAGGATATCATCGATGAGCTGACGACGCTCCACGGCGCGCAGATGAAGGAATACGAGGAGTACATGAAGAACGCGCAGTAAAGTGTGAGAAGAAGTTCTAAGGCCGTAAGAGGGTGCAAGCACCTCTCTTTAGTACACGGCCTAAGAACTTCTAGGCCCGCAAAGTGAATACGATTCACTTACGAATAAATTCGCTTTGCAAGCCGATCTCACACGGAAGAATGCCCAAAGTGCGGGCATTCTTCCGGTCTTTCACCGATTGTTCTGTGGTATGTGCCGCTATAGGCAGCGGCTGAGCCCTATGGCGGCAGATGGATTGTTCGTCATAGGGCTTTTGACGTTCTGGCAGGCCCTGCCGGTTAAAATGAAAGGAAAGGCTCGCTGGAAGCGGGCGGACGGGAGAGAGTATGGGTATTGTTTATTATGAGCAGGACAGAATCTTCAAGCTGGACACTCCGCGAACCAGTTATCTGATTGGGGTGGTGGATGAGGAGGGTTTCCTGGGGCATATCTATTATGGGAAAAAGGTGTCGGGGCATGAGCTGGGTTATCTGCTGCGGACGGACGAGCCGCCCTTCGTGCCGTCCCGGAACGAGAGGGACAGGCTCTCCTTTCTGGATAAGTTCCCCATGGAATATCCAACCCATGGGATAGGGGACTTTAGGGAGGCGGCCCTGCGGGTGCGGTCCGCGGCGGGGCATAAGTTCTGTGCCCTATCCTATGTGTCCCATGAGATTTTTCCGGGAAAAAAGGGGATAGAGGGGCTTCCGGCCTCCTTTGCGGGGGAGGGGGAGTGCGCCACGCTGGAAATCCTGTGCAGGGATGAGCAGCTTGGCATGGAGGTGGTTCTGAGCTATTCCGTATTCGAAGACATAGATGTAATCGCAAGGCATGTGGAGGTGGCAAACCAGGGGGCAGAGCGGATTTTCCTGGAGAAAGTGTCTTCCATGAGCCTGGACATGGACAACCGCTGCTTTGAGGCCCTGACGCTGCACGGCTCCTGGGCCAAGGAATGCCATAGGGAAAGGCGGCCCCTGGGGACGGGGTATCAGGGAATCCTTTCCCGCAGAGGGATATCAGGGCATCAGGACCATCCTTTCATGGCGCTGCTGACGCCGGGGGCTTCCCAGGAGAGCGGCGAGGTCTACGGGGTGCAGCTGGTGTATTCCGGAAGCTATGAGATACGGGCGGAGGTCAGCCAGTTCGGCACGGTGAGATGGCAGGCGGGGCTGGAGGGAGAGGACTTCTGCTGGGCGCTGGAGCCGGGGGAGCGGTTCGCCTCTCCGGAAGCGCTTCTGACCTATTCTGACAGAGGGCTGGACGGGATGACCGGGAGCTACCATGATTTCATCAGGCGGCACATCCTCCGGGGGAAGTATAAGGACAGGAAGCGCCCGATTCTGATCAACAATTGGGAGGCCACTTATTTTGACTTTGATACGGAGAAGCTGCTTGACATCGCCAGAGAGGCCTCCAAGCTGGGCATCGAGATGCTGGTGATGGACGATGGGTGGTTCGGGAACCGGAGGGATGAGTACAGGTCTCTGGGGGACTGGTATGTGAACGAGGAGAAGCTGAAAGGGGGGCTGCCCTACCTGGTGGAGGAGGTAGGTAAGCTGGGGATGAAGTTCGGCATCTGGTTCGAGCCGGAGATGATCTCACCGGATTCGGATCTCTACCGGGCCCATCCGGATTGGGCCATCGCGGTGCCGGGGCGGACGCCCTCCATGGCCAGGGGCCAGTATGTTCTTGACCTCTCCCGCCGGGAGGTGGTGGACTGCGTCTGGGAGCAGGTGGAGGCGGTGCTTCGAAGCGCCAATGTGGAGTATGTGAAGTGGGACATGAACCGGCCACTGTGCGACCTGGGGAGCCTGGAGCTGCCTGACGGGCGGCAGGGGGAGCTGGCCCATCGGTATATGCTTGGGGTCTATGAGCTGCAGGAGCGGCTGGTGACCCGGTTCCCGGACATTCTGCTGGAGAACTGCGCCAGCGGCGGAGGGCGGTTCGATGCGGGGATGCTGTACTACAGCCCTCAGATTTGGTGCTCGGACGACACGGATGCCATAGAGCGGCTGGCCATCCAGGAGGGCACGGCGCTGCTCTATCCCCTGTCCACCATCGGGGCCCATGTCAGCGACTGCCCGAATCATGCCGTAGGCAGGAATACGCCTTTCGAGACCAGGGGGTATGTGGCCCTGGCGGGGACATTCGGCTATGAGCTGGACGTGACGCGGATTCGGTCGGAAGACAGGGAGATGATACCGGCACAGGTGGCGCTGTACCATAAATATAACGACCTGATCCGGGAGGGGGACTACTACCGGATCGCCTCCGGGGCGGAGAATCGTCTGTACGACTGCTGGCAGGTGGTGTCCAAGGACAGGAGGGAAAGCCTGTTGACCTGGATCCAGGTGTTGTGCGGGCCCGGGAGGCAGAGCCATATGGTGCGGCTGAAGGGGCTGGAGGCATCGGCGCGCTACCGGGTGGAAGGAGTCGGAGAGGAAGTCGTGCTCTCCGGGGACTGCTTGATGTACGCAGGGCTTCGGATTCCTGACAGGAAGGGGGATTTTGTGGGACAGTTGGTGCATTTGGTGCAGGTTTAGGGCGGCTAGGCGTCCGCGGGTTGAAGGGCGGAAAGTGGGGATGAAAGGACAGGAATAAGAAACCAGAAGCGGCACGATTCCCGGTTTTTCGGAATCGCGCCGTTTTAAAATTGGCTGTGTCTATAGATTGTCCGCAATTCCCAATGTCCGTTAAATGATATTGGCACTGGACTATTTTTATATTATAATATCCGGTAGGAGAAAGGCAATATTTTCACAATATTTTTTTGGAGGAGCTGGCTATGAATTTACAGGAGATTTATGCAAAGGTCGATTCCATCCTGGACACGCTGGATTTCGGCGCGCTGCTGGAGGGGTTCCACAGGTACAGATTCGCCGTCTACGACAGCCGGGAGATCTGCCTGGACGGGGAGCTGATTCCCTATGAGGATGGGTTCCGGGGGAACACTTCAAAGCTGTACGGCGGGGAGCATATTGCTATCTGGAATATTGAATTTTCGCCTGTTGAGGATATGGAGACGCTTGCGTATCTGCTGGTTCACGAGATGTTCCACTGCCATCAGTTCAGCAACGGCGAGGCACGCTTTCCATCCGATTTCGCCCTTTTGCGCTATCCCGACGATCAGGACAATTTCACGAAGAAATACAATGAGAACCGCTATCTTGCGGATGCCTGCGAAGGCTGCGACTTCACAGCCCTTCAAAGGTTCGCCGCCCTGCGGGCACAGAGGCTGGCCGCATATCCCGGAATGGTGGCGCAGGAGCTCAGGGCAGAGACCACAGAGGGGATGGCGGAGTTCATCGGCCTGAAAGCCCTGAAGGCAATCAACGGGGAAAAGTACATATCCCGCGTCAGGGACTACCTGGGCGAGCTGCGGGCGGAAGGGCGGCTGCTGTTCGATGTCAGGAAGATTTCCTATTATACGGGGGCGGTCTTCTTTCTGTGCCTGGATGCCTTGGGGCGCAAGATAGAGAACGATTTCCAAAGTGAGCTTACCGCCTATGAGCAGAATCCCGTAGATACGGACGGGGTGGAGGCGCAGGTCCGCCCCTACGACTTCATCGGGCGGGAGTACGCTGCCCTTATGGAGGAGAAGGAGGCGAAGGTGGCGGAGCACATGGCCCACGCCAGCTATGTCCCCTGCGATGCTCTCATTGTCGGATACGACCCCATGAACATGTTCCAGATTCGGAATATGGTCTACTGCAGCTATTTTGTCTGCCTGAATGAGGGCGGCCAGACGAAAGCCATCAATAGCGCTGTCCTTCTTGTGCTGACAGGGGAGTCGGAGCGGGGGATATGTGGGTATTATATTTAGGGGAGGCAAAGCGAAATAATTTGGACGGACGGTATGGTAGCGAATGGCGGGAGGAAGGAGCAGAAGGGAGTCGCGATGGGAATGCCAAGAATACAGTGACATTTTACAGTGACATTTTACAGTGACATTCTGTCAGAAATATGCTATATTTTGAGGGGAGGGATAGCATATTATGAATTTGGGAAAGGAAACGGAAACTTTAGAATTCAAGAAAACTACAGGGGAATTGAAGGAGGCAATGATTTCGATTTCCTCCATTTTGAATCCCAGGAGGGTACATTCCCCGATGCTTGCATCGCAACAAACTTTTCCCTA
>OFFK01000600.1_pt1 | contig 30987 bp, 35 predicted proteins | sample 1521361 | NCBI WGS metagenome assembly OFFK01 (sample SAMEA3504096, study PRJEB24116) | mouse gut metagenome | biome: mouse gut; feature: mouse-associated habitat; material: faeces | place: Denmark | collected 2011 | reverse complement strand
GAGAAATTGATGCTTAAGTATTCAACGTTAGACATTATATATGATATATCAAGTGGGATAGCAAACAATAATGAGTAATGTACAACTAAAACGTCCATTATCACTCTTGATGCTGACGCCCGTTCATATTTTGAAGTACAGATCAGGGCTAGAGCCATTCGAGCTCAGATGGTAAATTGCGCAAGGATTTTGTTGCTCCAAGCAGAGGGATGTTTCAATTGATGCCATTGCATAAAACAGGTATGAAATGCAAATGTGTCACTCTGTGTTTGGAAAAGGTATAAAATACCGGGTAAAAGTCGAGATGACAATTTACCCGTTATTCCTATTCCCAAATATTCAGTTCTGATAATATAGACTTCGTTATTTCGCTTGCGCTGTTTCCGGTGGCATTGGCATTGCCTTGAATGTTTGTAGCAAAAAAGTATGTATTCCCATTGGTGCAGACAAAACCGACAAACCAGCCGTTCACATCCTGACCGTCTATGCGTCCGGTTCCGGTCTTTCCATAAAAACTTCTGTCATCAGATGAAAAGAGACAGATGGAATCCTTTATTGTATTAACATTTTCCAGTGTAAAGCCAAAGTCGTTGTTGTATAGGTCTTTTAAAAGTTCAACCTGTTCCACTGGGGAAATTTTTAGTGTTGACTGCATCCAGTAAGAGGAAAGGTCTGAATTTATATTTTCATTCCCGTATCCGATTTTTTTCACATAGTTCCTGAGAGCGGATACTCCGATCTGTCTATCAATTTCCTGAAAATACCAGTTGACGGAAGACTCCATTGCAGAATACAAGTTTTGATCAGCGTTCCATGCTTCAAATGGGTAGTCAGTCCCGTTCCACGCCAAAGACGCTTCCGGCGTGATAATGCCCTCTTCCAAACCAAACAGTGCGTCATATATTTTATAGGTAGAATTTGGCGCTGTCCGTAAAGTGGCATGCTCCATGTCATAAATGCTCCATGTATCGCCTTTTAAATCATATAAAACAAAACTTCCTTCATATCCGTTAAAATATGCAGATAAGTCAACCAGATCAATCTTTTCGGGGGATATGTCCCACTTATAATAGCTTTGATCCGCAGCATAGGTGGACAGCATAGGGGTAAGCCCTAAAAGCATAACGGCTATGATACCGAAAGCAGTAAATCCCTTTATCTTTTTCCAGACGGAAGGATTTTCATAAGAAGATATATTGATAATCCTTTTCTGCATCTGTTTCATATTCCCACTGATTCCGGCAGCAAAGGGGAATGGTGAAAGTGAAATTTTTTCAGCAAAGTTAATCAGTGTATCGCCGTAATCTTCATAGTCGTTTTCGCTAAGGAGCTTCAGGACAGAGGTATCACAGGCGACTTCCCTGTCACTTCGCATTTCCTTCAGCGCATACCATACCAATGGGTTAAACCAGTACAGTACGCCGAAAAAATTCATAAGATAGCTTGCAATGGCATCCTTATGTTTGTAATGCTGTAATTCATGCAGCAGTATATATCGCATATCCACGGCATTGAAATCCGAAATCAGGTGGATTGGCAGATAAATACAAGGTTTGAACAATCCCACAATAATAGGGGATTTCAAAAAGGCGGTGCTGTAAATGGGAATGTCCTTTTTTATTTTCAGCTCGCTTAAGCAGTTGCTGTATAATATGCGGACTTCCCTGCTCTGCAAAGGAAGAGCAGATTTCTTCAAAGAGTTCAGGCGGGTTTTCGATTTTATTACTAACAGCAGCATTGCAAAGATACCGGTGATCCATATCCCAAGCAGAATAAGTCCGATAACAGATGGCGTTTTGCTGCTTACGGACAGCGCAAAATCATTCATCTGCCTTGCAGTGCCGGATGCTTCCATATTTACCGCTGTTTCTGTAACAGTTTCCATGCCCGCTGACGTAGCATTCTTCCACTTGTCAAGTAATGAAAAAATCTGTGAAAACGGAACCGGACGAACTGGAATAAACGGAACTGCCAACAGTCCGAGCAGCAGGAACCATAAATTGAACTGCATCCGGCTGGTCAGGTGATTTTTCAATACTTTTTTTATCATAAGCAGTATGCCTATGATGGCACAAATGAGAATATTGCAGATGAAAAAACGTATCCCGAAATCTGCCATGCTAATCCCTCCTTTTTGCCCCTTTATGGAGAAGTGAATGCAGGGTGTCTATTTCTGATTCAGAAAGCCTGTCATCTTCAATATAGGCGGAAAGCATTGCGGTAATATCCCCGTCATAGTAACGCTCAAGAAAAGAATGGCTTTCCTGCCCGATGTATTCTTTTTCTTCTATCAGAGGCGTATAAACGAATACCCTGCTTTGTTTTTCATAGGAAAGCGCCCCTTTTGTCACAAGACGCTTGATTAGAGTCTGTATCGTTTTAGGACTCCATTTGGTAGTATGTGTTAATTTGTCCGTTATTTCATTCGTATTGATCGGTGCGTGCTTCCATATGACTTTCATCACTTCAAATTCTGCTTCTGAAATCTGCGGCAATTCCTTCATTTTTGAAGCCTCCTTAATTCTTACGTCTGTAATAAATATTATAGAGTCTATTTATGAAAATGTCAATTTTTGAAAACAAGTTGACTTTAAATCTTACTTATGTAATAATTAAAATATTACATAAGTAAGATTTAAAAGCAAAAGTTTAAAATGTCTTGAAAACAGGAAAACCGAAAATTTTTCTATGAAGGCGATACCTGTATTTCGGGGAAAAAAACTGTAAGTCGGGAAATGACAATGACTGAAAACCAGAAAATTTTTATAATGCGTAATAGAAGGAGGCAATTATGGAAAGAAAGATATTGATATTATGCCAAGAAAGACCACAGTTGTCTGACCTTCGGAGAGAATGGCAGAAAGATGGTATATTTGCCCGCATAGTATCTGGTGTTGGGGAGGTTGCCTGTGAACTGTCGAGGAATACCGATTATTTGTTGGTTATTATTTTTTCAGACGGACAGGAGTATTTAACCTCATTAAAACTTACACGGGGATTGACAAACGCCCCAATCATGGTATTAAACCGGCAGTATGACAGTGCAGAAAAAATTGCTGCGATTAAAGCAGGTGCAGATGAATATATTAAGTGGTCAGATAGTTATGTGGAAGAAATTTTCGCCAGCAGCTATGCGTTAATCAGGCGTTATACGGAATTGAACCAGGTTGATCAGAAGCCTTTCATCATTATTTCAAAGGGTACTTTACTTATTAACGTGGATTATCACAAGGTTTTTATCAATTCGCAGGAAATGGAGTTTCCGCGGTATGAGTTTAACCTGCTCTGCCTGCTTGCATCCAGTCCGGAACGGGTATTTACGAATGAACAGCTTTACCGTGAGGTGTGGGGTGACGATTACCTGCGGGATGCCGATAATGGCCTCCATTCCTGCCTGAACCGGATACGCAGGAAGCTGGAGGAAGCAGACTGTACTTCCTGCCGCATTGAAAATGTACGCGGCGTGGGCTACCGGTTCATCCAGGACGATACATAGCACAAACATATAGAAACGGTGTAATCTTTGCGGTTATGCCGTTTTTCGTCGTAACTTGCGTTATCTGCTCATCTTTTGACAAACTTACGATAATTTGTTGACAATATCATCGTTTATAATTCCTTTTACTACAAATAAGCAGGGAATCATTAAAAATCTTAGGAAGAAATATCGTTTCCCGCTGGTAAGGGGAATATATTGGTGGAACCAGGGGGAAAGACAGGAGAACCAGAACAGACACATAGAAGCGCCGCAGTCCTTACAGGGATTGCGGCGCTTCTGCTATCGACAAAAAATTCCCCACGTCCTTATGAATTTCCAATAAAATACAGAAAACTTCCCGCCGTGCCTGGAACTTTCCGGGTGCGGCTTTTTTTATGTCGTTTTCTGCCGCAGGGTGTCGTTCCCTTACGGTGCCGTGCCCCTCCCTCCGGGATTCTGGAACCCATTTTATTTCAGAATTTCGGAGGGAAAATACATGGAGAAAAGAGATTTCTATTTATACATAAACGGACAGCCCGTACCGGTGAGTGAGGAAGTGTACCGGGAATACTACCGCGCGGAGGATAAGGAGCGTTATTTTATGGGCAGGCTGAAAAAGGGGCATACAAAGGTAAACCCGGAAACGAAGGAAATACGTTATATCCCCAGCCGGGAACTGTCCTATGAACAGCTTGTGGAGCAGGACTGGCAGTTTGCGGCAACAGGCGATTCCGTAGAGGACAGGGTGGTCAGGGCAGACCTGATAGAGAAACTGCGGGCTGTCCTGCACAGTCTTTCCACGGAGGAGATGGCGCTTCTGGAAGAACTGTTCTATCTGGAAAAGACGGAGCGGGAAGTGGCAGGGCTGTATGCCGTTTCGCAGAACACTATCCACTACCGGAAAAACAGGCTTTTGGACAAGCTGAGAAAATTGATGGAAAAATAATCAGATTTTTTTCTATCAGGATGCTGGTACAGTCCCTTACATTATGAGGGGGTTTTTATTCCCTCTTACGGACATTGGAAAATAACAGGGGAAAACTCTGTTCATAACCAGTATTCAAGTTTCTCTATCTGTGCGGGGCTGTGAAAACAGCAAGCGGCCCAGGCACGGGCGCGATGACTGCCTGCGGGTACGGATGGGACAGGGAGGGAAGAAGTTTTTCCCTCCCTCCCCTGATGTTCCTGTCAAACAAGATGACTTCAAAGGCACGAGCGGCAACCCGGAGGGCCTGTAAACGGCGCATGGCAGCGCCGGAACCGCCATGAGCCGCCAGATCAAGGAGAACCAGCATATTCCCGTACCGCAGGGTGAAAGGGGGATACTGTGGGCATGGCTTGGGCAGCTTAGTCACCTGCCGCCACCTGCTGTCGGTATCATGGCGCTTATGGAGCCGTAGGCGGCTTGGATATTCCCGTGCCGGGGGTGGGCAGAAGGGCGGTCACGCCGCCTGATAATACGGCACAAAACAGGAACTTTATGATTTTGCAGGAACCGGCACCGGAAACACAGGAGTTTTATACATGGACTTTCCGGACGGTTATCCTTTTACTTAATAAGCTGTCACGCGGAGCGTGGCGGCCTTTGATGTTTCCGGCAGGTGTGGAGAAACGCCTGCCGGATTTCTATTTAATAAGACATCACGCGAAGTGTGGTGGTGTCTGGCGGGATGTAAGACCTGCCGCCACAAGCCTTTTTGATGCGTACTGATGAATAGGCGGGGTTTGCGGCGCATGGTGTTCCATCCAGCAGGCAGTAAAAAAGATAAAGAGGATAAGGGGGTGTTGCTTATATGCGGCTTTCCATAAAAGAAATTCAGGTAAAGGAAGGGCGGCGCAGCCTTGACACCTGCCATGTAGGGGAACTGGCGGACAGTATACGGGAAATCGGGCTTTTGAATCCCCTTACCATAGACCGTGATAACTTCCTGATCGCCGGCCTCCACCGTCTGGAAGCGGTAAAGAGGCTTGGGTGGACGGAAGTGGACTGCACTGTCAGCAGCCTGGAGGGGCTGGCGGCGGAACTGGCGGAGATTGATGAGAACATTGTCAGGAGCGACATGTCTACATTGGAATACGGCGAGATACTCCTGCGCCGGAAAGAAATATATGAGACCCTACACCCGGAAACAAAACGGGGGATGCGCAATGGCCAGACTTCTAAAAGCGACAAAATGTCGTTTTTAGAAACGAAGTCATTTGCGCAGGACACCGCTGAAAAGCTGGGGGTAGTCCCCCGGACTGTGGAACGGCAGATACAGACCGCAAAAAATCTGACACAGGAAGCGAAGGAAATCATCAAAAATGCGGATAAAAAGATTTCCAAAAAGGAGGCGTTAAAACTCTCGCGCTTAGAACCGGAAGACCAGAAAGAAGCGGCAAGGCTTTTGACAACACAACAGATCAGAAACATGGGTGAATATGCAGAAAAGAAAAAGGAAGAACCGGAAAAAGCAGGGGGCAGTTTAAAGGATATGATAGCGGAACTGAAAGACCCGGATAAGGATTGCAGCGGCACGCCGGACAGCTTCCTGGAAGAATATGAGGCTTTCGTCCGGAAATTCCATAAAGAGATCGGCTGGTACAGTGACCCTTATTATGACACGGTATTTCCCTTTGTCAGCCCGGAGCAGTTATCCATCCTCCGGGAACTGACGGATTCCATCTGCGCCGCCGCCGGGCAGTTATTACATAAAGTAGAAAGGACAATGAAAACATGAGCAGTTACAGAAAAAAGCATAATACTTCAAAACCGGTAAAACCAAAACCGGAACCGGCGCTTCAGCCAGACCCGGAGTACAGCAATCCGGGTGTTGTGCGTTCCATCCACACAAACCGCCTGACTTCCGGCCTTCCATACCAGCGCCCGGTAAACCCGAAAGAGGTGGAGCGGCTGATAAGGGAGTGGGACGAGCGCCTGCTTGACCCGGTCACGGTCAGTTTCCGTGACGGCAGATTTTATGTAGTGGACGGGCAGCACCGCATTTCCGCCATGCGGAAGATGAACGGCGGCAGGGGCGTCATGGTGGACTGCAAGGTCTATGACGGCCTGACTTATGAGCAGGAAGCTGACCTCTGCTATAAGCTGGACAAGGCTAAGAAGCGCCTGAGCCTGTCACAGTCCACAAATGTGCTGGCGGAATCCGGCACGGATGCGGAGATCACGGAAGTCAAGCGGTTAGTCGAAAACGGCGGCTTTATATGGGCGCTTGGGAAAAGCCACGGGAAAACCGGAGAGATCGTATCTACCCGTGCGCTGCTAAATGCTTACCGTCTGCTGGGCGGCGCATCCTTTACCCGCATGTTACAGCTTTTGTGGGACGCCTGGGAGGGAGACCCGCGCTCCCTGACAGCGGCTGTACTTTCCGGCATGGCGCTCTTTGTTAAGGCTTACGATACGGAGATAAACGATAAGACTTTTATTTCCCGGCTCTCGCAGTGCGACCCGGATGAGATCAACCGCAGGGGACGGGCGGATTTTTCCACAAGCAACACGGCCCTACGTTTCGCCCGTGTGATACTGGAAAAGTATAACGGGCAGCGCGGGGGCAGGAAACTCCCTTACCGCTTCCGTGGGTAATGCACTGGTTGTCACAAGCCTTTTCCATACCGTTCTGGTAAATGGGCGGTGCGTACAGTGTACCATCCCGCTGGTATAGGGAGGGCACAGGTTTTTGTGATAAGACAACCATAACTGGAAATAAGATATAGAAAGGCGGTCAAGGGGCAGGATATGGAACTGACAAGGGAAAAATTACAGGAGATGGCGGCTGTGGATATACGGGATGTAGATATTAACAGCCTGACGGATTTAAGGGATATTGTGGTTGACACGAAAAAACCCGTCCCCCAGAAGCTGGCTTCTTTTGCAGCACAGACCAATAACGTATACATTCACCGGATCGGGGACTATATTGTGAAAGTCCGCTTCATGGAGGAGGGGCCGACCATTGACGACAAGATGGAGGAATACCTGCGGCGGCTTGCGGAGATACATATTTAACCGGGCGGGATGCAGTTTATCCTTGAAAAGAGAAAAAAGTTATGTTAATCTAAAGTCAGGATTAAATTCAGTGGAAACCCTGGCTTTCAGGCTTAAATGGGATAACGGCTATCCTTGTTAGCTAATAAAAAGTCAGGGGTGATACAGTGAAAGCAAAACAATTCTATGCGGCCATGTACCTCCGTCTTTCAAGGGATGACGAGGACAGGGACGGTTTAAATAAGTCCGAGAGCAACAGCATCGGAAGTCAGAGGGAACTCATCAAATCATTCTTACGGGAGCAGCCGGACATAGAGCTTTATGACATCTATGTGGACGACGGCTTTTCAGGGAGCAATTTCGACAGGCCAGAATTTAAGAGGATGATCGGCGACATTGAGGCAGGCAGGGTGAACTGCGTGGTAGTGAAAGACCTGTCCCGTTTCGGGCGCGATTACATTGAATCCGGGAGGTACATACAAAAGACTTTCCCGGCTCTTGGCGTGCGCTTTATTGCGCTGACCGACCATTTTGACAGCATATCGGCGGACACAGGGGAAAGCTCCATTGTCCTGCCGGTAAAAAACTTTATAAACGATTCTTACTGCCGGGATATTTCCACAAAGGTAAAAAGCCAGCTTGAGGTAAAGCGCAGGAACGGGGAGTGCGTATCTGCCTTTGCCGTCTATGGGTATAAAAAGAGTGAGGAAGATAAGAACCGGCTGGTCATAGATGAATACGCGGCGGAGAACGTGCGGCGGATATTCGCATGGAAGATTGAGGGGATGGCGTTATCCGCAATCGCGGAAAAGCTGAACAGCCTGGGCATACTCTCTCCCAAAGAATATAAAAAGTCAATGGGGCTTCATTATCAAAGTGGTTTTTCCGGGACAGGAAGCAGTGTCTGGGGGAATGCCACGGTAAAACGGATACTGACCAATGAGGTTTATCTGGGGCACATGGTTCAGGGAAAAACGGAGAAGGTCAATTATAAGGTAAAGAAGCATACCGCAAAGCCGGAAGAAGAATGGATCAAGGTGGAGAACACCCATGAGGCAGTCATATCCGCTGATGACTTTGCGGTGGTACAGCGCCTGCTGAAAACAGACGGGCGGAAAAGCCCGGAATCAGGGACGTTAAACCCGTTTGTAGGGATACTGTTCTGCGGCGACTGCAAAGAGCAGATGATAAGGCGCGTGACCCGCTATAAAGGCGTGTCCAAAGTGTATTATATCTGTTCCACAAAGAACCGCGGGGAAGGGTGCAGCAGGCACAGCATAGAGGAAAGTGCGCTGAAGGAGATCATCTGTGAGAGCATCCGGAAGTTTGCAAATTCCTTCCTGAAAGAAAAGGAACTCTTTGACAGGGCTGTGCGGTATGAGACGAACTTTGAAGCAGTTGCCCGGTATGACAAGGAGATTGAACGGCTGAAAAAAGAGCAGGATAAATATTATTCCCTCTGCTCCGGCTTATATGAGGATTTGAGGGCGGGTGTTGTCACAAAGGAGGAATTTGAACGCCTGCACAGCGGTTTTACGCAGAAAGGGAAAGAACTGGAGGCTGCCATGCAGAAACAGGAGCAGCTCATTAAAAGCATGTTCAAAAAGGGAGTGCTTTCTGCGGGACGTCTGAAAACCTTCCAGGACTGCGTGGAACTGAGGGAGATAGACCGGCACACTTTGAGCAGCCTTATCAGGCGGATATATGTTTATGAAAATAAACAGATTGTGATTGATTTTTATTTCATGGACGAATTCCGTATCATGGAAGGTCTTGGCCGGAAGATTCTGGAGGACAGGGAAGAAGTAAAGCGGAAAGCAGGAAGGAGCGCATAGCATGGGGAGAGTGTCAAAGAGGACTTCCGCCCCTGCTGTGGCGGTAAAAGAAGCAAAAATATGTTATAAAGCAGGCATTTACGCAAGGCTCTCATCCGATCAGGACAAGAAAAAGAATGAATCTGTTGAAGTTCAGGTGAAGATTGCGGAAAAATATATCGAAGATTTTAACAGGGAAGGGACAGAGCGGATAGAGATTGTAGACCGTTATGTTGACCTGGGGAAAACAGGAAGCAACTTCAACCGTGATGAGTTCCAGAGGCTTATGCAGGATATAAGGCTAGGAAGCATTGACTGCGTGGTGGTCAAAGACCTTTCCCGGTTTGGCAGGAACTATCTGGAAGCGGGGAATTATATTGAGAAAATATTCCCGTTTCTGGGCGTCCGCTTCATTGCGGTTGCTGATGGCCTCGACACGGGGATGCGGGGAAGCAATACGAAGCAGATGGCAGCGGAGATAAAAAACCTTGTCAATGATATGTATGCAAAGGATTTTTCCGTAAAGGCGAAGCAGCATTTGAAACAGAGACGGCAGGAAGGCTCCTATGTAGGAGGGCCGCCGCCCTACGGCTATAAAGCCGGGTGGGATAAAAAAATACGGAAGCTTTTACCGGATGAAAATACGGAAGGGATTGTGAAGCATATTTTCAGCCTGTTTATCGAGACAGGCAGTTTCACGGCGGTAGCGGATGACTTGAACAGGCAGAAAGTCAATCCGCCTTCTGTATATAAGAAAACCGGGGAAGTATTTTTTATGCCGGAATCCGGGGCATATAAGGGATGGGACAAGAGCGCCGTAGAACGCATCCTGAAAAGTGAGACGTATACCGGAAAGCTGGTGCAGGGGCGGACTTCCATCACTGCCAGGGACGAAAAAAACCGTATCCATAAAGCAGAAGGTGAATGGGTGGTCAGGGAAAACACCCATGCCCCCATTGTTGATGCGGCAATATTCGCAGAGGCGGCAAAAGTGTGTGAAAGGCTCCATGAGAGGACAAAATCCTATACGCATCCGACGGAAGGGTGCCCGATAGGGGAGAATATTTTTGACAGTGTGCTTTACTGCGGCGTATGTGGCAGGAAAATGACAAGACATAGTTATGTGAAAACCTATGCGGACGGCAGCAAGGCAAGGCTGGACGGGTATTTCTGCTTAAACGGCGGGCAGACAAAAGTGGAAGGATGCCCGGCGTCGAACCGCATTTCAAAGGCGGAACTGGTGGATATTCTGATGCCGCTCCTTAAAATGGAGTTTTCTGTGTATCTGGGGAAAATGAAGAAATATACAGAGATCGTGAAAGAGCAGATCCGGGAAAAAGGTGCGGAAATTGATGCAAAAATCAGGAAAGCGGAAAGGTCTGTTGCCGCCGCAAAAGAAGAAGAACGGACAAAATATGTGGAATACCGTGAGGGCATTATCCCTCAGAGTGAGTATGTCGCGTATAAGATGCGGCAGGAAGGCAGGCTGCATGACTTAAACCGGCAGAAGGAAGAACTGGAAGCGGACAGGAAGAACCTGGATAACGTATCAGGGAAATACCTTGCGGCTGCCCGTGCCCTTCTCCGTTTGAAAAGCGGCAGGGAACTGACAAAGGAAATGATAGAATCCCTGATCCGGAGGATTTATGTCTATCCGGGGAAAAGGATAGAAGTACAGTTTGCCTATACGAATGAATTGCTGGAAGGGGTGCTTGCAAATGGATAAACTTGCCATTTACCTGCGGCTGTCACTGGAAGATGCGGATGACAAGGATGAGAGCAACAGCATCAGCAGCCAAAGGGTCATGCTCCATGCCTACATACGCGGCAATGAGGAACTGAGGGGAAAAGAAGTCTCTGAGTTTTGTGATGACGGCTATTCCGGCACAAGCATGGAAAGGCCGGGGATGCAGAGAATGTTAAAGGAGATCAGGGAAAATAAGATAGGGTGTGTACTTGTCAAGGATATGTCCCGTTTTTCAAGGGATTATATCGAGCTTGGAACCTACATGAACCAGATATTCCCGTTCATGGGGGTGCGGTTTATCGCAGTAAACGACCATTACGACAGCCGCGACCATGCGGGAAGCACAACCCCTATTGATACGGCATTCCAGACGCTTCTTTATGACCTATACAGCAAGGATATATCTGTAAAGGTTAAGGCTTCATTTGAAAATAAATGCGCCAGCGGGGAATATGTTTTCGGACAGGCACCTTTTGGGTATGAGAAAAGCCGGGAATTAAAAAATACGGTTGTAGTGAACGAAAAGGAAGCGGAGATCGTGCGTTATATTTTTGCCCTTGCCCTTAGAGGGAATGGAAGCACCCAGATCGCAAGGATTCTCAATGAAAAGGGGATACTGACCAAAACACAGATGCGCCACCCGGAGCGGGCGGATAAAGACGGCAGGATGCAGGCGTGGGATCATGTGTCTGTCCGGGCTGTCCTGAATAACCGTTTCTACCTGGGTGAGATGGCCTACGGGAAATCAAAGCGTAAGTCTGTAGGCAGTAAAAACGGTATCGCTGTACCAATGGAAGAATGGAAAGTGATACCAGACCACCATGAGCCGCTTGTTACACCGGAAGATTACGAAAAGGTATGCCTGTTCCGTAAAGATGCGGACACTTCCAGAAAAGGGGAGAAAAACCCACTTGTGGGGAAACTGTTCTGCGGCGGATGCGGTTATTCCATGACTTACAAGCCTATACGGGGGAAGAATAAATACCGCAGGTTTGAGTGCCGGAAACACGCTGTTTTGCAGATACCGGAGTGCTGTACCTATTTCCCTGCCGATCTGCTGGAAGAAACCGTGCTGACTATGTTAAGCAGGGAACTGATGGTGCGCGGGGATGCCGCAAAGGAAAACAGGAACCTTGTTTCTTTCCAGAAGTCTTGTATTGCAAGGCTGGAAAAGAAGATAACAGAGGGCCGGAGCAGGAAAAAGCAGCTTCAGGCGGAGGCGGATGCCCTGTATGAAAGCTATGCGCTTGGCACCGTCCGGGCGGTATCATACAGGCGGAAAGCGGACGGCATAAAAGAGCAGGTTGCTTTATTGGCGGCAGAGGAAGAAGCATATGGGAAAGAACTGGAACGGCTCCGGGAGGAATACCGCAGGGCAGAGGAAGATATGAAGCAGGTCATACGGTATTCCCATCTGGAAGTGCTGACACAGGAAGTGGTTGATATATTTATTAAGAAAATATACGTTTACAAAGATAAAAGAGTTGAAATTCAGTGGAATTTCCGCGACAATGGAAAGGAGACGGAATGAGAGCAGCGATATACATAAGAGTAGGCAATCCGGATCAGGCCACAATTCAGCCTCAGAAGGAGGCGCTGACGGGGCAGAGCCGGGGTGTGCTGGGAGGCGGTTTAAAGAGAGCTGATTGTGCCGGTAATGATATTCCCAGCCTGCAAGAATTTTTACAGGAAATCAGGGGATATGGCAGGCACTTCAACTTGACACTAATTCACCGTCAATTTTGCCCTGACTTAGCATTAGCGAACCATACGCCCCACGAAGTTATGCGGGTTTCAGCGATTTTCGCTCAAAAAAAGTGAAAAAAGTTTGTGACATTAACTTGACATACGCGGGCTACGGACGGTTAAATGTTGTGGGGGCGTTTGATGCGTTGATCGGGGTGTGAGTGGAAATAATTAGATACCCGGCCATGTTCGCAATTGACAGCTTTGACCATGCCTTGAATCCCAGGCTGGCAAAGAGGCTGACAGAAATTTTTTCTCAGCTGATATTGGAGTCCCATAGGACTGTGTTTATGACAACGCATAATCCGTTGGTATTGGATGGGCTGGATTTATGCAATGATGATATACGGCTTTTTGCTGTCAGCAGAAATAGAGACGGATATGTGGTGATTGACCGGATACAGGTTTCTAAGGAATTGTTGGAATTGGGACAGCCCTTATCCGGATTGTGGATAAATGGGAGATTAGGGGGTGTTCCGGAACTGCTATGAGGAAAGTGATTGGCATTGTGGGAGAAGAGTCCACCGATTATATGGTCATAAAAGAAGTGATTGACCATATAACAGGTGGAGCCAACAAATATAGAAGGCTGCAGCCGGAGCCTGATATGGCGGGACGGTTTGGAAACGGGTGGAAGGGAGTGTGGAAGTGGTGTGAAACAAATTCCAGCGTATTGGATGAAGTTTTGCATGAAGTCACACCGCAGATTGATTTGCTGGTTGTTCGAATGGATGGGGATGTTTCCAGGAAAGAAAGAGAAGTTCACTGTTTGTGTGGGTCAGTAGAGTGTGAGGTCAGAGAAGAAAGCCACCCATTAAGATGTGCAAAAGGAATATACCAACGCCGGGAGGCCGGACAACAAGCGCCAGTGCAGGGACGGGAAGTGCCGGCAGGGGACCGGAACCGGACTTCGGCTGTCTGTCCCCCGGACCGGATATTCATCTGCAAAAGAGGGTTTCCGACGAAATATAACTGAGAGTTCCCCGGGGAATATCCGTTCCCTTTTCAAGCAGCGCCGCAAGCCCGCGTATGGTATCTTCCGAATCTTCTGCGGTGGCAGACAGGAACGTGTTGTTCAGCTTTACGGCGAGTACAATGAGTACAATTTCGGCAAGGGCAGCGGGGTATTCAAAATGGATATCACCGACTGCGATTCCCTGGTTTATGATTTCGGTCAGGCTGGGCTTCAGCTCGGCAATCAGATGGTTCATATACTTCTGATGCAGGAAGGCGGTGTCCTGGGCGCTGGTTCCCGTGCGGGACGCCGTTCCGCTGTGGTTTAGGAAGGCGGCGGAGGAGCTGCGGCATGCCTGCAGAATCATGGCCATGCGGATAAAAGGCGAAATTTCCGTCTGGCCGGCAAGGGCTTTCGCCGTCTTCAGCGGCTGCTCATAATTTCGCTCGATGAGCGCGTCCAGGATTGCGTCTTTCGAGGGAAAGTAGTAATAAATGCTTCCTTTTCCCATGCCTGCTTTTTTCGCAATATCGCTTACAGATATATTCTGTATCGTCTGGTCTTCCAGGAGCTGATGAAGCGCATCTAAAATTCTGTCATATTTCTTTTCGTTCGGCATATCGAACCTCCCCATGCAAGTATGATGCTTACAGCCGTTTATGATTCTTATACTTTCAGTTATTTTGATGATAACATAAACGCGTTTTGGGAACAATTGTGAATAGTGCTACAAAAATGGGCAGATTCTTCTGACAAATTAGAGAAACCGATAATTGACCAATGGTCGAATTATGTGGTATTGTTTGCTTGTAAACAAATCGACCGCCAGTCGAAAGACGGGAGTGCGGCGGTATCTATTGATTGGGGAGGCGAGTACCGGTAAACGGGAAGCAGAACGGAGGTAAAATGACTTACGCAGATTTTTTTTATGAGATCAAAGGGAAATTTATGGGAGCGGATGTGAGCGATATAAAGGAGCATCTTGCATTTCAGTTCAATATTGAGGATCCGGAAGCCGGAGGGGCTTTCTATGTGGAGGTAAAGGACGGTGTACTCCATGTGGAACCTTACGAGTACTACGACAGGGATGCGATGTTTATCTGTGCGCCGGATGTGCTGCGGGGGATTGCGGACGGGGAGACGGATCCGGTAGCCGCGTTTACGGCGCAGAAGCTGCGTGTGGAGGGAAATATTGAGAAGGCGCTGCGGTTAAAGGAAATCATTGAGATGAAGAGAAGCGCTTTGCAGCAGAAAAGTGTAGCGAGAAAGGCTGCCGACAAGGTAGTGGATGCGGTAGTAAAGACTGCCGTGAAGAAAGCTGCCGGGAAAGAGAAGAAGCAGGACAGGTAAAGGCTGGAGCCTAACGGATATGCGAAGAGCAGGAAAGCAGGGAGAAGCATGGGGGCTTTGAAGAAGTTGCTTGCGGCAGCAGGCGTGCTTGCGGCAGCAGGTATCGGTGAAACCGTATATTTTTACAACAGGACCATGAAGCGGGGAAATGCGAAGACGGAGCGGACCACGAAGATGTCCGGCACGGATTGGGAGCAGTATTTTCCGCTTATGGAGAAGAGGAAGGAATTTGTGCTGGCACAGGCGCACAAAGATGTGTATATCAAATCCTTTGACGGGCTGAGGCTTCATGCAACGTATTTTGCAGGTGTGGGGCAGGAGGAAGCGCCGGGAACCGGAAAAGCGGTGATATGCTTTCACGGCTATACAGGGGAAGGCCTGAGCAACTACATTGCCATGACGGATTATTTTCTGAAGCAGGGATACGCCGTGCTGCTTCCGGATGCCAGGGCGCACGGCGGGAGCGAAGGGGAGTACATCGGCTTCGGCTGCCTGGACAGGAAAGATGCCTTGGGCTGGATTCACTGGCTGATACAGGAGTGCGGGGAAGACATTTCCATCCTGCTCCACGGTACATCCATGGGCGGCGCTACGGTGCTGATGACAAGCGGGCTGGAGTTGCCGGACAATGTAAAGGGCATTGTGTCGGACTGTGGTTTTACGTCCCCCAAAGAAGTATTCACGCATGTCCTGAACCACATGTACCATCTGCCGGCATTCCCGGCGATTCAGGGCGCTGATGTCCTGAACAGGAAGCTTGCGGGTTACGGGATGGATGAGTGCAACGCCAAATATGAGGTGCGGAAGGCGACAGTGCCGATTCTGTTTATTCACGGCTCGGCAGATACCTTTGTGCCCTGCAGCATGTGCAATGAGATTTATGATAATTGTGCTTCTCCCAAACGGAAGCTGATTGTAGAAGGAGCTGCGCATGCGGAGAGTTACTATAAGGATATGGCGGCATACGAAAAGGCGTTGTCGGAATTTGCGTCTGAAGTGCTTCGGGAACCCGGTGTATGCGCCTGAGGCAGTGCAGATATGGTCCGGTCAGTCCGGGTAATGCCATGAGACATGGGAAGGTTATTTTGGAAGGCAGGGCATGAATGGGTGCCAGGGGAAAGGAAAATTATGAAGACAAGAAAAGGTTACAAGACGTATCCGCTGACAGTGGCGCAGAAATTCCATAATTATTATGCGCAGTACTGTCCGGGCAAGGAAATTCTGAATGTAGGAACCAGCCTGACCATAGAGTTTGAGCTGAACCTGGAAGAGCTGCGCAAGGCCATCTACAAGGCTTATGACAGGTGCGAATCCATGAGGGCCAGGCTTGCCTACGACAAGAATGAAAAAGAGTGGTATCAGTACATTGTTGAAAAGGAAGAGCGGGAAATCGAATTCGTGGATTTTACGGAAAAAACTATGGAAGAGGCAGAGGCAGAGATGACGGCATGGACCCGCATCCCCTTCGACAAGGAAGACGCTCCCATGAACAGGGTAGTCATCATCAAGATGCCGGACGGCTTTGAAGGGATGTTCATTGCGGGGGATCACAGATTTCTGGATGCCCAGTCGCTGATAGGCTTTCTGAAGGATATCATAGAACTGTACTGTAACGCGAACTTTGAAGGGATTCCGTATCCTGCGGATATGCGTTCCTATACGGAGCAGGTCCAGAAGGATTTGGCATATGAGGCGGGAAGCAAGGCGCAGGCCAGGGACAGGGCATATTTCCGCAGGTTGATAGAGGAATCCGAGCCGATTTACAACGGCATAGAAGGTCCCGGGAAGTTGGAAGAAGCAAGGGCAGCTACCGGCAACCCGGCGCTTCGGGCGGCACCCACCGGCTCGGACAGCTTTGCGGCGGCAATTGACATCTTCCATCTGGAGGAGGAACCCACGAAGCGCCTGATGTCTTTCTGTGAGCAGCATCATGTGTCACTTCAGTGCCTGCTTATTATGGGAATCCGTACCTGCCTGCAGAAGCTCAATCAGTGCGATGATGTGTCCATGCAGGTGGCGTATGCGAGAAGGGCGACCCTCCAGGAGAAAAAATCCGGCGGTACCCGTATTCACTGTTTCCCGTTCAGGACGAATATTCCCGTGGAAAAGACATTCCTGGAAGGGGTACACGAAATCAGGGATAAGCAGAATGAGGTGTTCCGGTATGTGAATTTCAACCCGGCAGAGTATCTTAACTACAGGAGCCAGCTTTACAGTCCACCTCGGGGCATGGGCTATGAGACCATTTCCCTCACATACCAGCCCGCTACATTGCGGGAGAAGGGGCTGACGGATCTGGGCGGCATCAGATACAAGACAAAGCGGTACTGCAATGGTTATTACTCGGACGGATTGTACCTCACTGTGATGCACCGGCCGGAGGATAACGGGTTGGATTTCAGCTTTGAACATCAGATTAAGGCATACAGCAAAGAGCAGTTGGAATATTTCTATTATTATATCTGCAAGATTATGTTCAAGGGGACGGAACAGCCGAACCTCAGCATTGGAGATATTATTAAATTGGTGTAAAGGCCAGCCAACGGCGCAGCTGCCAGGGCAGAATAATGGCGGTACGGGAAACAGGGGCGCAGGGCTTTGTGCGAGGAAGTGCGCATATGAAACGAAACGCGGAAAGGATGGAATTAACGATGTTTGATCAGTTGACAGATATGATTGTAAATTATGTAGAGGTTAAGAAGGAGGATATCAGGCCCGAGTCACGGTTTATCGAGGATTTGGGATTTACTTCCTTTGACTTTATGAGCCTGCTGGGCGAGGCCGAGGATGTGCTGGATGTGGAGATTAACCAGGAGGAAGCGGCCAATATCCGGACAGTTCAGGAAGCGGTGGATTATTTATCGAAGCTGGTGTAGGGTGCCCGCCGCGCCTATGGGAATTCGCCGGGTAAATGGGGAGGATAAAGGATATGAACGAATTGCGCAGTACGATTTACGAACTGTTGGTTAAGGCACAGGAAGCTTACGGCGAACAGGATGCCATCCGATACAAGGTAAAGGATGCCGGTGAAGGCGGCAAAAAAGAGACGAAAGTCCGTGCCAGGACATATACCCAGCTGAGAGAAGACAGCGAGCGCTTTTCTGCCGCACTGGCGGGGCTGGGGGAGCAGGGAAAGCACATTGCCGTCATCGGGGCTACCTCCTACGGGTGGATTACCGCGTATTACGGCATTGTGAACGGCGGAAGTGTGGCGGTGCCTCTGGATGCAAACCTGCCGGCGGAGGACTTGTGTGAATTGATTGACAGGGCGGATGTAACCGCATTGGTGTATGATGAGACGAAGGCAAATGTGGCGCGGGAGGCGGCGGTCAGGTGCCCCGGGCTGAAGCATTTGATTGCCATGGAGGAAACCGGGGTTCCGGGCGCGCTGTCCATGCGGGAGCTTATGGCAGGGGCGCCGGAAGGGACAGGCTATGAGCCGAAGCCGGAGGACCTGGCTACCATCATGTTCACATCGGGCACCACAGGGAAGAGCAAGGGCGTCATGCTGACGCACAGGAACCTGGCGGAAAACGCCACGGCGCTGGATATGGGGTATGAGCCGGGACTGGTGATTATGACGGTACTTCCCATTCATCATGCCTACTGCCTGAGCATGGATATCCTCAAAGGGACTTCCATCGGCGCTGTAATCTGCATCAATGATTCCCTGCTGCGGGTTGCCAAAAATATTAAGCTTTTCGAGCCGAATATGATTCTGATGGTGCCGCTGATGGTGGAGACCCTTGCAAAGAAGCTGGAGGAAACGGCTTTTATCCCGGCGCCTCTTATTAAGGCAAAGGTGTTCGGAAAGCAATTTCATACGGTCTGCAGCGGCGGAGCTTATCTGAATCCCGCATATATAGAGCAGTTCAAAAAGTATGGTATCACTATCCTGCAGGGGTATGGTATGACCGAATGCGCGCCCGTAATCAGCAATAACAGCAACAGTGCAAACAAGGCGGGTTCCATTGGGAAGTGTATGCCCAACTGTGAAGTGAAGATTGTGGACGAGGAAATCTGGGTAAAGGGAACCAGCGTCATGCAGGGCTATTATAAGATGCCCGAGGAGACGGAGCAGACACTGGAGGACGGCTGGCTGAAGACGGGAGATCTGGGCTACGTGGACGAGGACGGCTTCCTGTTCCTCACCGGGCGCAGGAAGAACCTGATTATTACGCCTAACGGCGAGAACGTGTCTCCGGAGGAGATTGAGAATAAACTTGGGGCAAACCGCCTGATACAGGAGGTGCTGGTGCGGGAGAATGAAGGCGTCATCGAAGCGGAGATTTTCCCTGACCTGGAATATGCGTCAAAGAAAAAGGTAAAGGATGTACCGGCCAGGCTGCAGGAAATCATCGATACCTATAATGAGGCAGCGCCGCTTTACAAGCGCGTTTTCCGGCTGAAGGTGCGGGATACGGAGTTTGAGAAGAATACCACGAAGAAGATTAAGCGGTTCTAACGTATTTCCGCTCCGGAGAACTAAATAACAATACGGTGTACAGGCGGGGACTGCCGGCATTGGGAGAAGCTATCGTTTTCCAATATCGTCAGTCCCTGCATTTGTTTTCTGCCGTATCCCAGGGTTCTGGGGAAGGGTACTGTTACAGCCAGGAGACGGGAAGCAGCCCCCGAAAGGCTGCCGTCACAGAAAAGGTTCCGCCGCAGGCTTCCGTGAAACGCCGGGTGATGGACAGGTACATTGCGGAAATAGTAGATGCTTTTTGGCGCGATATCATGTATAATATATGGAAAGAAAATGATATCGGAGGAGAAAATGTTATGGAAAATCTGATGTATATGATGATGATAGAAAAGAACAAGACCTATAATAAAATTACAAAGAAAGTAGTTGAGGAACACGTTGAGAATATCCGAAAGCTGGATGATGCGGGAAAGCTGGAAATCTGCGGTGTGTTTAAAGGCTATCCGGGGATGGCAGGTATGTATATCCTGAAGACAGAGAGCCGTGAGGAAGCGGAAGAAATCTGTAAGAGGGAACCTCTGGTCACGGGAGGGTATGCAAAATATAAACTGGTCGGCCTGCAGGTTGCGAACAGGGAAAACAATTATCTGCTGTGACGCGGGGAAGAGGAGGCGTACCGCAATGAATTGGAATATAATCCGCCTTACAGACAAGCCTGAAATAAAAGACAGGGCCGCGGAATGGTTTCATGAAAAATGGGGCATCCCCCTGGAAGCGTATCAGGAAAGTATGGAGACATGCCTGACGAAGAAGCAGCCGGTTCCGCAGTGGTACATGGCCATGGAAGACGGTAACATAATCGGAGGCTTGGGCGTTATTGAAAATGATTTTCACCCAAGGAAGGAGCTTACCCCCAATGTCTGCGCGGTTTATACAGAGGAAGGGAAGCGCGGCTGCGGCGTGGCGGGCGCACTGTTGAACTATGTCTGTGCGGACATGAAGGAGAGGGGGATAGCCCAACTGTATCTTTTGACAGACCACACTTCTTTCTATGAGCGGTATGGCTGGGAATTTTACTGCATGGTACAGGGAGACGGGGAGTCCGAACCGTCACGAATGTACATTCACAGAATGGATGAGGGCGGACGGCAAGCCCTGTGACATGGGGAAGCGGGATAGTATCGGCTATGGGGTGGCTGTAATATTTTTTCGTAACAGTTCAGACAGGGCGCTGAACTGTTACGAGAATGCACACAAAACGCGAAAAGAATGCGTTTTGGCGCCCGCAAGTCTCGCAAAATTGCACAGAGCGCAATTTTGACTTCGCGAGAGGGGCTGTCTGAACTGTTACATTTTTTCAGAATGAGATGTGTTCAGGCGCCGGATTGAATTGACAGTTTCGGCTTCAGCGGTTATTATAGAATATAGTGTATAAATACACGAAACTAGAAATGAAAGATTCAGAATTGCCGGAAAATTCCGATGGGGGCTGTACAGGAAAAGGCCGGCAAATTATTATGCAGCATTTACTTGATAAAGGCACCGGTTGTAACCGGAATGGGATTTAGGGATGATACAGAAAGAAAAATTGTCACAGTTTTATTTCAGTCAGTACAGGGACTGCGTAAGAGACGTCAAAAAGAAGAACAACAGCGGTAAAAAGGGTTACATGGAGCGGATTAACCGGCTGATTGCGGAGATGGCCCGGACCAGGGACGGAAAGGTGAGCCAGGCTCATCTGGAGGAGTACCACAGGCAGATCCGGAATCTGACTTACTATGCCCTCAGGGAGAATAACCAGATAGCCATCATGCAGATCCGGGATATCATGATGGAGGAGCTGGTGCGCTTGGATGTGACCAGCTTAAGAGAGGACGAACAGGAGCTGGTCACTGTGAAATTCCTGGAATATCTCCGAAACGCAAAGGGGTTTCCTGTCTGTCAGAAGACGCTGCGCTCCCTGCTGCAGCGCTATATGGATGTGGAACTTAAGAGCCAGATTGTCGATCTGGTGCCCACCAGGCCGGAGACGGAGTTCCCCCGGGCGCTTGAAATGCAGCGGAAATTTGTCCTTCACGTAGGACCCACGAACTGCGGAAAGACGTATCAGGCCCTGGAGCGGCTGAAGCAGGCGCAGAACGGCGTCTATGTGGGACCTTTGCGGCTGCTTGCGCTGGAAGTTTATGAGAAGATGAGGGATGCCGGTATCTCCTGCACCATGCTCACTGGGGAAGAATGCATCTACGAGGAGAACAGCAGGGTTATTTCCTCCACGGTGGAGATGCTGGATACGGAACAGAAGTACGATGTGGCAGTGGTAGACGAGGCGCAGATGATAGCGGATTCCGACAGGGGGCATTCCTGGACAAGGGCCATTTTGGGGGTACAGGCCAGGGAGGTCCATGTCTGCATGAGTCCCGCGGCGGAAAAGGTTATCACCCATCTGATCTCTCTGTGCGGGGATACTTATGAGCTGCACAGATATGAGAGAAAAACCCGGCTGCTCTGTGAGGAAGAACCCTTTTCCTTCCCGGAGGATGTGCGGGAGGGAGACGCTTTAATCGTATTTACGAAGAAGATGGTTCTGGACATTGCCGGGCGCCTGGAGCGGCGCGGCATCCGGGTCAGTGTAATTTACGGAAGCCTTCCTCCGGAAATCCGCCGCAGGCAGATACGCATTTTCGCGGAGGGGCAGACCAGGATTGTGGTGTCCACGGATGCCATCGGCATGGGGCTGAACCTTCCCGTGCGGCGGATTGTATTCGTACAGACGGACAAATTCGACGGGAAGCAGACCCGCCGACTGAAGACGGAGGAAATCCATCAGATTGCGGGGCGGGCAGGGCGCTTCGGACTCTATGACCCGGGATATGTAACTGCAGTGGGACAGGAAAACCTGGACTATATCAGGGAGCATTTCCATGATACGGAGCCGGATGTGGACCATGTGAGCCTTGGCTTCCCCCAGGTACTTCTGGACATGGATGATCCCCTGGACGCGGTGATGACAATCTGGAAGTCGGTGGAAATCGAGCCGCCTTTTGAGAAAATCAGTATCGAAGAGGTATTGTTTTTATATGAAAGGGCCTACCGGGACAGAAAGGAAATCGATGGGTTCGAGGACAAGCGTATGTTGTACCGTATGCTGACCTGCTCCATCGATACCAGAAACCGGGATGTGGTGGCTCTGTGGCTGTATTACTGCAAAACCTATACGGCGGATGTGGCCCTGCATTTCCCGGCGCTGATGATGTGTTCGGATTCCGGACTTATGCGGTATGAGACGTTCTATAAACTGCTGGATCTGTATTACCAGTTCTCGGTGCGCATGGGCAAGGAAATTGACACCGCGCGCCTGGAGCGGGAGCGCGGTAAAACGGAAGACACCATCATGCGCTACCTTGCCAAGGACAAGAAAGAGTATATCCGCAAATGCCAGTATTGCGGGAAGCCGCTGCCGGTAGGAGCCTCCTTCGGGGTGTGCGACAGCTGTTTCGTACAGGTACGCCAGGACAAGCGGCGCAGATATGTGCATCATCAGCGGCATAAGGCAGTCTGAAAATGTGAATTTGAATAAGCCCTCACCTCATATATTGTTAACGAAAAAGGAAATTCCGGCTGTGCAAGGCTGTCCCTGTGTGCATAGCCGGGAACGGGAGAGGGAAATGAAAACAATTTATGTGAAAGACATCTTTCGCAAAGTTCCCCGCATCGGCGGCATCAAATGGAAGAAGTGCATTCCATGGAAACAGGCGGTGCCGACTTTTCTGTTTTTGGGGGCAATGTTCCTCCTGGGCAGGTCGGCAGGGGAAATTATGAGCGAGCTGCAGCAGACAGCCGCCACTGTGATGGAAAGCGAAAACTGGGGGCTGGGTTTCGGTCAGGAGGGACAGAAGCCCACGGGGAATGCGTCCGCGGCGGAGCTTAAGAAGTATGATACGTATTTCTGTGCCGAAGGGGACGAAAAGGTCATCTACCTGACCTTTGACTGCGGATTTGAGAACGGCAATACGGAACCTATTCTGGACGCCCTGAAAAAGCACAATGCACCGGCTACCTTCTTTGTGGTGGGGCATTTCCTGGAGTCCGCCCCTGAGATTGTGAAGCGCATGGTGGAGGACGGCCATACCGTGGGAAATCATACATACCACCATCCGGATATGTCCAAGATTTCGGATATTTCGTCTTTTCGGAAAGAAATGGATGATGTGGCGTCAGCTTTCAGAGAAGTGACTGGCACGGAGCTTGCCATGTACTACCGGCCGCCCCAGGGAAAATACAGCACGGAGAACCTGCAGATGGCAAAGGAACTGGGGTATTCCACATTTTTTTGGAGCCTGGCCTATGTGGACTGGAACCAGGATACCCAGCCCAGCCATGAGGAGGCGTTTTCAAAGCTTACCGGGCGTATCCACCCCGGCGCCATTGTCCTGCTGCACAGTACCTCAAAGACAAACGGGGAGATTATGGATGAACTGCTGACAAAATGGGAGGAAATGGGGTATACATTCCGGCCGCTGTCGGATTTTGCAGGGGATGGGAATGGCTGATATTTTTCTGTACTTTTCCCTCTTTTCATGTTAAAAGGATGGAAATGAGTGTCGAGGCTGTCTGTTCGACGAAGTTTCCCGGCGTGGCCTTTCAAAATGGTACGTGCCAAGGAAGTCCGTTACAGCCGTTTTCGGAAATGGATCAGATCTTCCGGGTCCTGCACCTTGATACAGAGCTGGATGATGATACAACTGGTATTACAATGTAAGAGCGCGGAACTGTAATTTTTAGACACGCTCCGGGAAGGAAGGCTGGCAAAAATGCAGATTAATAATGTGGATCCGTCATATTCTTTATCAAGAGGTTGTACTGATATATTTGCACAGGGTTCTCCGAAAAGGATATCAGAAGTTTTAAGTGAGCAGGGGGTCTCTGACAGCCCAATTAAAGTTGAGATTTCCAGGGAAGGGCAGGATGCGTATAAGCAAATGTTCCAGCATGATGACCAGAAGGATTTCAAAAGCCTGAATTTGCGGCTGATGCCGGGTGAGATGTCATGGGGGAACGAAGGCTGGCCGGATATCGAAGAGTTCCTTGGGTGGGGAACTTCATGGAAAATGATGGATGATAAAATACCGCAGAATTATAATAGTGTATTTGTATCAATAAAGGATAAGGCAGCAGCACTGTTAAAGGGGTATGCGGAAAGATATGATGAAATCATAAAAGGATATGAAGCTGGTACGAGGGTAAGGTATGTTGTCGATATGGATTCAGAGGAACTCTATCGAAAAGCTACAATGGAAGAGGACCTGGAGTACCTGAGAATCGAATTTGAGGAAAGGGCAGCAAGCCTGGAATTAATGCATAAAAGGGATTGTATGTTTCGTGAAGTACATGCATCAAGTACCATGGACGGATTTCCTTATGGGTCCAGTATACGAGATGTGCTGAAATATGGTACCCTTTACAGGAGTATGAAGGATGAGGAAAATATTGTGGATATTAGAAAGAAACTGATAGATGCAGCCTCATCGTTTGTCAGCCAGTACAGAGAATCCGGGTTAAGCAAGCTGAATCTTCAGGTTTTATAATACCTTTCCACACATTGATAAAGTCCGTCCCGGCGGTAACAGGGCGGACTTTAACAAAAACTCCCATTTCCCGAATCCTCAATTTACTTACAGTGAAAACAATGCGTCTTCATAATTCTTTACATAATATCTAATGTTCTTCCTGCCTTTCTGGATAATTGTATGTCCCTCTTTCTCAAGCATTTTCTTCTGTTCTTCAATACCTCCCGGGTACTTTGCATTTAACTCCCCATTTGCTTTCAGCGTCCTCCAAAATGGCGTTTTATCGTCTGCACGCTGATAACTCGCCCATGCAACGATTGAAACAAATATTCCCGCGGTAATCGGTTCTGTGAAATCGGCCCCGCTTTGCATTGCGAAATATTCCCTTATGGTCCCTACTGTAAGCAGCTTCCCAAATGGCACGAGCCGCATTACTTTGTCATACGCAATCGGCGGGGCAAAATACATCCGATCCCCACCATACTTTTCAATGCTTTTTTCATCTGTAATGGTTTGAAACTTAGGCATATCCTTACTGTCGTTCAGCATCGCATTAAAGTCTTTTTTATTTTCATCAGCCATAAATAAGCACCTCCTGCATGTAAGCATAATCCAAAGCAACAATAAATGCAATGAGGCGGTTTGTGCAATAAACGTCATTCGCTGCACAAAATCCCTTTCAGGTCAAGCATGGACAGGGATATCTCCAGGCCGCCAACCGTAAATCCTTCACTTTTGTTAAATTCTCCGTGGCAGTCACAACCGCCGGTAATCCGCATATCGTTATTTTTGCAAAAGTGAACACAGATATCCGCAGCATCTTTTGAGTGAGACGGGTAATAGCACTCAATCCCTTCTAACCCACACATCCTCATCTCGCTGAGCATGGATACAAATCCGCCCGGATTTCGTTCATATAAATATCCCGGATGTGCCAAAACCGGCACTCCACCTGCCCGCTTGACCATTTTGCAGAAGTCCGGCAGATTGCATTCGCCAAAATCCGATAAATGATTCGGGGTCCCATACCTGCGGTAAATGGTTTCATTGGCTTCCTCATATGATTTCGCAGCGCCCTTTGCTACCGCATAATACAGATATTTCCATCCGCCCTTTTCCCTTGGATATGTAAAATGACGGTATTCTTCCAAAGACATTTGCGGATAGTCCTGCATCATATTATAGACGATATATTCACACGCGATCGCCTTATACTGCCTGTCCAGAAACGTTTTCATTTCCGCATCGCCCGGATCAAAATTGTATGCGAGCATGTGCAGGCTTTCTCCTTTCCACAGGACCTCCAGCTCCACCCCCAACACATATTTTATCCCGTTATTCCTGCAAATTTCGGGCAAAACGGAATACGCGCCGATGGTTGCATGATCACATATGGAAAGCAGGCCGACATTTCTACTTTTCGCAAGTGCTACGATTTCTTCAGGTGAACGGGAACTGTCAGAATACATTGAATGAATGTGTAAATCGACTTTCATACTTTTCCCCCTTAATTTTGACTGTTTTCCCTTATCTCAAACAATTCTCCTGGCTCACAGTCAAACAATTTACATAGCTTTAAGATAAGATTTGCACCTATCCCGTTTTTTTCGCTACAATGGTAAACTCTCCCGGTATCTTATCATTTGTCCAAGCAGGATGTTCATCAAACGTTCTCAACATAAAGCCACTATTTATGACTGAATTAATAATTTCACTCATTGTATATTTTCTATAACTGCACTTAGGCATCTGCCTTCGGACATTTTCTTCAAAAAAACGAGCATGAGCCATTTCTCCTTCGAAAACTTCCTGTGAAAAATAGCTCATAGTTGGTTGTTCAAAATGCAACATATCTGCTATTTTTGTAAATGGATGAAAATCACTGCATATCATTTTTCCGTTATCTTTCAATAACGAATACATAATCCCCATGAATTCATCAATATCATGAAAGTAATGTAATACGCCTCCTTCCATAAACACTATATCAAAGTAATTACCATACTTCTCCAAATCAATTTCCAATATATCACATACTTCAAAATTCAATTCAACTTTTGCTGCTGCTGCGACTTCCATCGCATACTTCTTATTATCTTCTGAAATATCAAAGACAGTAACTTCTGCTCCCAAAACAGCTAAGGGAACAGCCTTCTTTCCGCAGGAACCGCATATGTTTGCCACTCTGATACCACTATAAGTATCAAAATAGTCAGAATATTTTTTCAACATTCCGATAGGATTTTCCAAGTCCCTTTTTGCTCTGTCAACTGGTGTGCCTGAGTGTTTCAACCAAAAATCATATGCATTGTATTCCCATGCCTTTTTATTTTGAATACTATAATCTATCATTTTTGAATATCCTCCATTGCTCAATTTATCAATAAAATAATACCTCTTCCATTTATCAGTCCTGCAATTTCCGAATCATTTCACAGCACCTTTTTGTATATTCTGTAAACGAAGAAATATTACTCAACATTCCTCGCTGCAATCTATGGCTTGTTTCGACTGCAAGATTAAATTGTTCCTGCGTAATATCCTTCTTTGACAATGCGTCCTCCAGTTCGTCCATATCATCAACTATTATTGTCCCATTCGGATAAACTACCAAATCTAAATACAAATCATCGAAATATGGAATGCCATCTACATCAACACCCTGATTTGCTATCATATCTATATACCACAGCAGAACCGTTTCCTTTTCATCCATCATAGCTGTTATACAATACCAATCATTTTGCGGCAAAATCGATAGCCATTTTCTTCCTTTATCACAGACTACAATATCTTCTCCGTTAAATTTCCAAGTCTGTATTTTACTTACTTCTTTCATATCTATAATACCAATATAGCCATTCAGTAATTCCGAGTTTACCGTTTTTCCAAATATGTCTTTAGAAATAATACATTCCCACTCATCATATGATAATCGGCTTCTTTTCATAAATTCTTACCTCACATAAAGAATTTGACCTCTATAATATAAAACCCCGTTTTCTTCATTTGCTTGTCCTCATTATGGAAAAAGGCCTATAATAGCTTTCATTTCATCAACTATTTGCTGAACACTTTTATGATCTGTATTGATAACATAATCGCCTTCATATGGTTTTAGATGCAGCCAGAAAAAAGAGCATTCATTTGCATCTCCACGCTTTTTATGACGTTCACGCAGAGTTTCTTCTGAACAGGTCAGGGTAATGCCAATAACAGAATAATCTTTTGCTGTTATGTCTTTTAATATCGCTTCACGAATTGTTTTATCCACAACAACCACCGATGAAAAAAAGACATAATCAAAACCGGAGTTTAAATATGTAGATAACGCAAACGACATTGTTTTATCACCATTTCTCAATCTCGGATCATCAATCGAAAACGGATTGACACACCATGCCCAATCGCCATCAAAATAAGCACTGTTTTCATAAGAAGTAAAAAGTTCTTGTGTCACTGTCGTTTTCCCCACACACGGAGAGCCTGCTATAATAATCAATTTTTGCATCTATATTCTCCCATTAGTTATCTGAAAATTTACAATAACATGTATAATTATACCATCGTTATTTTCAATTTTCAACAAAAAAGGCATAGCAATCGCTCTAAAAGTCTGCGCAGCATGAAGGATGAATCTCTCCTGAAAGAAGTCATCCGGATTTATGGTGCATCCCAATGGGATATATAGGGCATCCCCATGGGATATATAGGGCATCCCAATGGGATATATAGGGTATCCCCATGGGATATATAGGGCATCCCAATGGGATATATAGGGTATCCCAATGGGATATATAGGGTATCCCATGGGACTTATGGAGCATTCCAATGGGATTTGCAGAGTATCCCAATGGGATATATGGCGGCAGGAAGATAACCTGTGAAATAAACAGCAGATCAGAAAATCTGGTCAACCACAAGAGGGGGGAGTGCATCATGCGTGAAAACGATGTTGTGTTGATTTTATCCATCGCAGTATATATAATGATATGGGCAGGAGGATTATGGCTTACGGAAGGAAGGGTTAAGTGGTGTATAATAGAGTATCAGAATGGTTAGATGTAGTGTTGGAAACGGATATTCCGGCTGAAGTGGTTGCTTTTGGCTTTAATTTATATGAGGACATTGATCATGATTGGTCGATGGAATTGATCGGAACATCCAAATTTGATGTCGATGATGAGGATTGGCTATGCAATGAAGTGACAGATCTTGATACAAGAGAAAATCCATTGCGATGGCACAGAGAAACTGGCTGGGAAGAAATACTGAACGATATTGTTTCTGCTTTAAAAGAATATCTGAAAAACGGTAAATATGCAGATATTTTAAAGGCAAAATCAGGAGTAGGCGTAGGTTTTGTGGATGGGAACATAGAAATTCTCCATGTAAAAATCAAGGAAAAAATACAAGGATTAATGGCGCAAAAGATATCCGAATGGCAGGAAGACGATATCTATGCTATCTCGCTGTATGTGTTCAATGAAGAAGATGATCCCTGTCGCCCGGTGGCAGTATTCGGTTATAATACGGAAAGGCAAGTACAAAAAAGCATCACAGAGGCTGCTGATGAGCAGGAGGCGAGATGGAATTATGCCTTCTGGCTGCAAAATCATGAAATGTGTTTGGGAAGAGATGAGACGGCGGAGGATATCAGGAAGTGGATCACAGAACTAGAATGGGAAGGTGAAGATGCGATTAAGTTCAAATTCGTGAATCTTCTTGTTGCTGTAGTACAGGGTATTCATGCATCGGGATTGTTGAAAGAAAAATTTGGAAGAGAGATTCTTGTATTGATCCATGAACTGGAGTATCATGAAAAAATTTCCCAACAAAATATCGAGGCAAACGGAGAGGCGCTGGACAGAGATTTTGTTTCATTTTGTATGTCTTGTCTTCCGGAGGTGCCAAATGAAATGCCGAAAGCAGAAAACCCTGTCACAGCTCCCCAGCCCCATAGTTTGGCCACAGGGAAACGTTTGCATATATCCGGAAAGGCGATAGCTTATATTATCGCTATCGCTCTCATCACAGGCTTCTGGGTACTGGGGCTGATAATCAGCATCCACGACAGAACAAATTCCGAGGATACGCCGCAGCTGAAAGAGGGTTTTGAAGAAGAAACTTCTGTGCCATCGGAGCAGGAGAAGACAGAATCAGGCCAGAGGAAGTGGCAGGTGCACATACAGCCGGGTATGCCGGAACCCTTTATAGAGGTACTCAGGCAGTATGAACAATTCATGAACGCTGACATACAGAATTTGAATGATGAGGGTGTGCGAGAGAAAATAGATTCGGTGGATGGAAAATGGCGGTATTTATATGATGAATTATGTGGATCGTGGCTGGCGGCAGCATGGCGCGGGGAGGAAGATGTTATACGTTATAGCCTGGAAGATCTGACCGGTGACGGATATCCTGAGTTGGTTATGGGATATTGCCGCTCATCAGATGATGCGGTTTATCCGGGGGTAGTTTATTATTACAGCCGGACAGAAGGAATCAGGATGGAATGTCTTAGCAGTTACTATACCATGGAACTATATGAAGATGGCGTTATCTTATATGTCAGCGGCGGAGCGGCTTATACAGAAACCTTTATCCAGTTTCAGGAAGAAGCCGAATGCTGGCAACAGGTGGCCTGCATCGCAGTGGATTGTGATTATGAGACAGACAGCGTGAGGGGATATTATTGGGGAGATGATGTCAGTGGGAATCTGACCGGGAACAGGCCGATGTCAGCGGAGGAGTATCAGAAAATCATTGCGCAGTATGCAGCAGAGCCAGTGGCGCTGGAGTGGACTTCGTTGATTCGCTCCTGAGAATCCATAGCCACGGAAGCGGAAGGTTTTCACAATTATCCCTAGATGAGAGAAAAAGTAGTACCACATGAAATTTTTCCTCACCAAAAACTTT
>OFFK01000594.1_pt1 | contig 31072 bp, 31 predicted proteins | sample 1521361 | NCBI WGS metagenome assembly OFFK01 (sample SAMEA3504096, study PRJEB24116) | mouse gut metagenome | biome: mouse gut; feature: mouse-associated habitat; material: faeces | place: Denmark | collected 2011 | reverse complement strand
AATACAACGAAAACAGCTATAAACTCGCATCAGTTATTTGTAGACAATTCCTTACTATGCTTCTCTCCTTTTTCCTGTTTCATTATACAGCATCCATTCCCTGTTTTCTACTGCCATTTGCATAAAAATGGGAAGAAAAATGCCCGTAAATTTCTTTTAAAACCTGTTCCATGCCGCAACCAACTATAGTATAATTGGGGTAAAACGGAGGATATGGATGATGAGCCTGACAATTGGAGAAAAAATAGCCGCCCTTAGAAAAGCCAAAAACATTACCCAGACACAACTTGCGGAATATCTGTTTCTGGTACCCCAGACCATATCCAAATGGGAGGTTGGAAACGGCACGCCGGACGTAACCCTGCTGCCGAGAATTGCGGATTTTTTCGGGGTGAGCATGGACGAATTATTCGGAAGGTCCCCCGTGGACAGGGCAATTGACCTGGTGCTGCGATATTCTGTTTTGAGAGACGATGTTTCTTTCCGGGAAGCCATGGACTGTCTCGACTCGCAGCTTCAGACCATAGACAGGCAATTGGAAAACAGCATCGGAGATACAGCAGAACTGGAGCGGGATAAAATCAGACTGGAAAGCAATAAAATGCATTTGCTGCTGCAGCAGGGATGGGAATCCGGCCAAAGAGCACTGGATTTGGCGGAGAAACTGGCACAGAAAACCGGGGAAATGCCCTTCCGCCTGCAGCGGGTGCAATTGCATACCATGTTGGGGAAAAATCGTCAGATACGTCTGGAATGCGAAAAAAATTTCCGGGAATCTCCCTGTACGGACACACTCCTGCTCTACTTTGAAGCGCTGTGCGATCTGGGCTATGACGAGGAGCTGTTGAAAATACAGGAAACGGAAGAGGCAGTCATTGCGTTGATGATGCCGCCATCTTCCGACAATGCCGCCCTGTGGCAACGCTGCCTTCTGGCGGCGCTTAAAATCGGGGAAATCGAATACGTTGAGAAACACCGGGAAACCGTATTGGATTATGGCCAGGACTTTGACAAATTTTCCCTGTTGTGGGAACTGACGAAATTCTACAAGGCCAGGAATCTCACCGAAAAATACACTGTCACCAGGGAAATGGTACTCTCCCTGATGCCCCGGGTGAAACTGGAGCCTTATATTAAGGAAGCAACGGAACAGGCGCTGCAGCAGCTCTGAATCCGGACACTATGTTTACTTTTCGGTCTATGTCAGTCAGTTAAGAAGTACCAGTTCAGTGTACCGTCCGAACCGCTATTACGTTTAGAGTAAGACGCGAAAAAGTTTTTCCTGTTGTATAAATATATCGAACGCCAGGGGTATAAACACTACTCACAAATCTTCCAATAGCCATATCGTTTGCCGCCTTTACGTTCTATTTTCCCTTTGCCCTTTAATACATCCAGACCCCTCTGAACTGTGCGCCTGGTAACTAATAGTTGTTTTGCCATTTCAGTAGTAGTGATAGATGCATTTTCTTTAAGCAGTGCCAATATTTTTACTTCTATTGTAACATCCTTTGTGACATTTGGGACTTTGGAATCTGATGCTTCAGCATTTTGAAGAGCAGTAAATTTCACCATAATATCTTCTCCATGAACAATATACTTCGGATCGTCCACTCCAAGTTTTTTGCAGGCATCCCGAATTTTCTGAATGCCACGCCCCCAACTTTCAATATATCCTGCCCGATAAAATACTCTTGCAATATCTGGATTGTAAGGTTTTGATACATGAGTACTCAAAAGAGTCTCAACCGTCCAACCAAAGGGCAACATACTACAGTTGCTGATATACATGGTATCATCTTCAATACGTATTTGTACCGGAACATTATCAGCCCAATTACAATGAATCAAAGCATTAAAAACAGCTTCTCTTATGGCGTCACGGGCAAAAGGATATGTCTCCACTCTTGTTTCTTTGTAATATGAAATCGTCGCCTTCAAATATTTTAGATAAATCAGGTCAATCACCCGATCTGCTAAAATAAGCAAAGAGCCATGTACTTCATCCTGATATAATAACTCACTGCATACAGAAGTTTATGTAAAAAAGCGTTTATATACAATGCTCTGTTGTAATGAATGCAACCGCAGATTGCTTGGAAACCATTTCCCCATAAGGTATTCTGTAAATATCCAAAAACAAAGGAAAAGGAGTAAATGCATATGTATCGTTATCTGTTGCGGAAAAAGGGATATTGTGTATTATTCGCGGCGCTGCTTGTGGCCAACTGCGTTGCAGGTCCCTTATTCTCTCTGGTCATGAGCGCGTTGGTGGACTGTGCGGGAAAAAATGCGGAGGTGCTGTTTCGGACGCTTCTGGGAGGGATTGGGTACGCGGTAATTTACAATCTTCTGGCCCTGTCTTACCGCTGCATGAAGACCTGGATTTTGACGGACGCAAGGTATTCTCTGAAAAGAGACATTTTTGCTGCACTGATGAACAGGAGCGTGGCGGATTTCGACGCCGGGAGCAGCGCGGAATACATGAACGAACTTAGCAATAACCTGAACCAGTTTGAAAATGTGTACTGGAGCAATCATCTGCATCTGTTTGAATGCCTGATGTCCTTTATCGCCGCAGCCGCAATCTGCATCTCCCTGCAGCCGCTTCTGCTTGTACTGATGCTCTTCCTGGCGCTGCTTTCCATGGGCGTAACCAGGCTGACAACATCCCCTCTTGAGAAAAGTATGGAGAGCTTTGCCGAAAGCGCGAAGGCCTATACAGGGGAAATCCGGGATGATTTCGCCGGATTCCGTTTAATTCGTTCTTATGGAATCCTGCCCCTCATTCTGCGGAAACATGATAATAAGAACCGCGCCATGGAGACGGCTAACAGACAAAACATAAACTGCAGAATGGTATGCGCTTATGCGGGAAATTTTGTGGGACTGCTTTCTACTGTACTGGTGATGGCTATGGCGTCTTATTTTTCGCTGAAAGGAATGTTTTCCGCGGGAATGGTGATTGCCTTCGGACATTTGATTGGACAAATCATCTCTCCCATCGAATCCATGCCCTCCATTGTGGCTAATTTCCGCGCCTCCAGGCCTCTGGAAAAACGGTTTCGGCATTTATTGGGAGAAAATATCACATCCCGGAATTTGCTGATCCAGACGCTTTCCACGAAAGATGCCGACATTCCGAAAGCAAACGGCTTCCGGGAGGAAATCATCCTGGATAAGCTTTCTTTCAGATATGAAACCCTTTCCAGGGAAGTCCTCCGCAATCTCTCCTTCCGTTTCCGGACAGGAAAGCATTATGCCGTTATCGGAAAAAGCGGCTGCGGAAAGAGTACGCTTCTTTCCCTGCTTCTGGGGCACTATCCCAATTACAGCGGCAGCATCCGTTATGACGGCGTGGAATTGAGGGAACTGACACGGGAGTATCTGGGAAATACGGTGGCATATGTCTCCCAGGATACCTTCTTGTTTCAGGACACAATTCAAAATAATATCACTCTATATCATGAAGAATACACCCCGCAGGAAATCGAAGCCGTCCTGGAGCAGGCAGGATTGAAGGGGCTTGTGGATTCTCTTCCGGAGGGGCTTTCCGCCATGGTGGAGGAAAACGGTAAAAACTTTTCAGGCGGCGAAAAGCAGCGCTTCAGTCTCGCCAGAGCGCTGCTTAGGAAGAGCCGGGTACTGCTGTTGGATGAGTTTACCGCCAATCTGGACAAGGAAACGGCAGAAAAAATCGAAGCACAGGTCATGGGACTTAAAGACTGTCTTATCATTACAGTCACGCACCGTCTGACTCCGGATATGCATTCACGATATGACGGAATTCTGGACCTGACGCAGACAGGGAACGGTGCTGTATTATGAATTCCTGCCCACGCCGCAACGGGCAAACCACGCTCATTGCCCATTTTTTCCGGCCGCAATGAGCGTTGCGCCATCCGGATTATCCAGTACTTTTTCAATCACAAACCCTGCGTCCTGTATGAGTTCCGTTTCATGCTCCAGGGTCAACGGAATATCAAAATGAACAAAACGCTCATCCGGTATTCCGGACTGCTTCCTTTTCTCCAGATATACGCCCCGCAGAAGCGCCTCTTCCTCATCACAACTGGCAATATAGTCCCCCAAAAGGAAGATGCCGCCCACCTTCAGGCTTTCATAAATTTTCCGGTACAATGCCCGTTTTCGTTCCGGCAGGAAATGATGCAGACTTTCAAAAGAAATCACCGTGTCCCACTTTCCCCTGCCAAAATCATATTGAAAATAATCCTCACATACGATAGTCAACTGCTTATCAGAATGCTTCTCCCTTAACTTGTCCAACATACTTTGACACAAATCCACACCTGTCACCTCAATGTCCGGATTCCGCTTCCAGATTCGGTCCAGTTCCAGTCCGGTTCCGCATCCCAGGTCCAAAATTTTCCTGCAATCCAAAGGCAGGATTTCGGCAAACATCCGGTATGATTCCTCCCAAACCGACATATGTTCCTCATAACCCTGCAGACGTTTTGTAAAAAAATCGGACATTTCTTCCAGTGGCGAATCCTTGGTGTCCTGAAGCCATTGTTTCAGGCCCTGCATATACTCTTCCAATGATTGCATTGTCTTCCCTCCCATTCCGGTCCGCATCCGCCTTCGTTCCACTGACATTTGAACAGCACTCCTGTTCACAAAAGAAGGCCCTGTCGGCGCATGCAGATGCTCACTTTTCAGAAATAGGATACCATACTTTCCTGCAGCCCTCCACCTCATTCTCATTTATAATAAAACAGGAGAAAAGCGTCACTCCTTTTTTCAAAAGGCAGGCTGCACATGCGCCAGGCGAGGAAGGCCCCCCAGATTATCACAGCGGCCTGTAACAAGAACGCTCTGCAATTGACCGTGTGAAAGCCTGGCATAATTGCTCCATGAAGAAGAAATTCGTTCTGTGCGGCAACAGTTCTTGCAGAAACGGCATCAGCAGACGCTGCAGCAAAGACAGACACAAAAGACAAAAAATCCCATTTACCTATTGACACGGTTGGTTTTTGATGCCATAATAATACCAACCAATCTGGTAGGTATTATTATGAAAGGAGATTGCGGGATGCGTTCTCCATTTCAAGAGCAACCCCTTGTGCTGCCTGATTTTAGGCTGAAACACAACCGCTTACAACCGAGAGACTTCATCGGAGTCTTCCGGTTATCAGAAAGAAGATGATCAATTTATGGAAAATTATTTTGAGAAACTCGTCAGAGAGAATTTCCGTTATGGCCGAATGTGTAGCTGTAAGTTCACACAGCTTATATAGATTTACACAAATTCAATCATGAAAGGAACTACAATTATGTCTAACTATAAATTTGAAACTTTACAGCTCCATGTAGGTCAGGAAAACCCGGATCCGGCAACCGATGCCCGTGCGGTGCCGATTTATGCGACTACTTCATACGTGTTCCGTAACTGCGAACATGCTGCCGCCCGTTTCGGTCTTGCTGATGCCGGCAATATATACGGCAGACTTACCAACTCCACACAGGACGTTCTCGAACAGCGTGTTGCAGCTCTGGAGGGCGGTATTGCAGCCTTGGCTCTTGCCTCGGGTGCAGCAGCTATTACATACACTCTTGAAGCCCTGGGACAGAACGGCGGTCACTTCGTTGCGCAAAAAACGATTTACGGCGGCAGTTATAATCTACTGGAACACACGCTTCCGAACTTTGGTATCACGGCAAGCTTTGTAAACATTCACGATCTTACAGAAGTCGAAGCGGCAATCCAGGATAATACAAGAGCCCTCTATATCGAAACCCTGGGCAATCCCAACAGCGATATTCCCGATATTGATGCTCTTTCGGCGCTTGCACATAAACACGGGATCCCTCTTGTGGTTGACAATACCTTCGGTACACCGTATCTCATCCGCCCGATTGAACACGGTGCAGATATTGTCGTCCATTCTGCAACAAAATTCCTCGGCGGTCATGGTACAACGCTCGGCGGCATTATTGTGGACTCCGGAAAATTCGATTGGTCCGCAAGCAGCAAATATCCCGCTATTTCAGAACCGAACCCAAGCTATCACGGCGTTACCTTTGTAAAAGCGGCAGGCAGCGCAGCATTTGTGACTTATATTCGTGCGGTACTGCTGCGTGATACAGGCGCTACGATTTCTCCGTTTGCGGCATTTTTGCTCTTGCAGGGTATCGAAACTCTGTCACTCCGGCTGGAACGTCATGTAGAGAATACCAAAAAGGTTGTAGCCTTTCTCACAAGTCATCCGCAGGTGGAAAAGGTCAATCATCCGTCATTGCCGAATCATCCGGATTATGCACTATATCAGAAATATTTCCCCAATGACGGAGGTTCTATTTTTACCTTTGAGATCAGGGGCGGTCAGGCCGAAGCACATAAATTTATTGACAGCCTGAAAATCTTTTCCCTGCTTGCCAATGTTGCTGATGTCAAAAGCCTTGTCATTCATCCTGCAACGACCACACACAGCCAGCTTTCCGCAGAAGAACTTGCGGATCAGGGAATCCGGCCGAATACGATTCGTTTGTCTATCGGTACGGAACATATTGATGACATCATTGCCGATCTGAAAAACGGCTTTGACGCAGTAAAATAGCAACTGCTGCCCGATACCGGAGCCAGATATTTGTCTACACCGCTGTTTGCAGATTAAGTAAAAGCACCGGTACCTTTATTCAGGAAACCGGTGCTGTCAAAGGAATTGGAGGATTTATTCATGTCTGACATTAAAAATCAACCCGCAAAGTTTACACCCTATCGATTGTGTATTACAGCCATGTTTATGGCACTGAATATTGCAATGAGTTCTTTTGGTGTTCCCGTCCCCGGCGGTCACTTATATATGAATGATATCATCATCTGCACAGCAGCAATTATACTGGAACCATTTTCTGCATTCATGGTCGGCGGTGTTGGTGCATTTTTAGGTGACCTGTTCTTTTATCCGTTACCTATGTTTGTATCGTTGGCAACACACGGCTTACAGGCGGTGGTTATATCTGTGTGTTCACACTACATTCTTAAGAAGCATCCCGTCTTATCTTCGGGAATTGGGGTAACGCTTGGCGCCATTATTATGGTGATCGGATATTCTCTTGGCAGAGCGTTCATATACAGTACACCTGAGTATGCAATACTCAAGCTGCCTTATCAAATTTTGCAGGCAGGAGTTGGTGCTATTATTGGTATGATTATTTGCTGGAAGTGTAAACTTGTGAAACTGTTCAGCAACCATATCTTTAGAAATCAGGTGGGAAGAGTAAAATAATACCAACACCGGCTGAAGCCCGGACAAGCTGCGATTAAAGAAAAATGAGGTGACTGCAATGCTGATTTCCACCAGAGGGCGCTATGCACTCCGTGTTTTAATAGATCTTGTCGAGCATACAGAAAATGGTTATGTTCCAATGAAGGACATTGCTGAAAGGCAGGGAATCTCCCTAAAGTATTTAGAGCGAATTATACCTGTATTGTCAAAAAACGGCGTTATCGAAGGATTGCAGGGTAAGGGCGGCGGTTATCGCCTCGTAATACCACCTGAAGACTGCAAAATCGGAGACATTCTGCGGCTGACAGAAGGCAATCTTGCACCGGTAGCCTGTCTGGAATGCGGAACACTCCCTTGCGAAAGAACTTCTGAATGTAGAACATATCCCATGTGGGTAGAATTCTATCAGATGATCAATGACTTTTTTAATAATAAAACTCTTGCAGATATGGTTAAAACTGATACAGCTGATTTGTCTACAGTCTTATGATTTTGATGATTTTGAATGAGTGCAACTTATGAAAAAAACAATTCATAAAGAACACGACGGAACGTCCATCCCTTTTTTCAAAAGTCAGGCTGTGTATGCATCAGGTGAGAAGGGCACCCCGGGTTATCAAAGCAGCCACGAAGTTTTCTTTTTTTGCAGGTTGAGTATGTGATTTTATTGTGGTACAATTAGCCAAAATCATAAAGCTGCAAAATCAAATTCAGGAAAGTGGTACAAATGCATATTGAAACGCAAAGAATACTCATTCGGAACTACGCCATGGATGATGTCCGAGACTTACATGATATTTGGGGCGATGCTGAAGTAATGGAAAATTGTGAACCGGCATACAGCCTTGAAAAAACATCTGATTTTTTATCAAAGTTTTGTATTGAAAAAAGAGGGGCTATCGCTGCGGTTCACAAGGACAGCGGTAAAATGATTGGATATATTCTGTTCAATGAGTTTAATGAAAGCGTATACGAAATTGGTTGGTTTTTCAATAAGCACTTTTGGCGGCAGGGTTATGCATATGAATCCTGCAAAGCAGTAATTGATTATGCCTTTCATGTACTGGATGCACACAAGATATTTACTGAAACCATTGACAGCATAAAAGCAGTTGGGCTGATGAAAAAACTCGGTATGCAGTTGGAGGGAATCCAGAGAAGCCATACGAAGGACAATAACGGGAATTGGAGAGACCTCTATATTTATGGCCTTCTCAAAGATGACCGGAAAATGCCGTGAACGGGAATCCGGAATCCTATAATTTTGCGCCAAAATAAATTCCCAAAGATAAAAATATGAAAAATTGCGCCGTTTCGCGGCTATCCCTGCTCCCGCGTTGGAAAGGTACACCCACAGAGCGGGAGAGAATAGGCCACCCCTGGCTACAAATACAGCCGGTTCTCTTTTCTGCCTGCGCAGTGCTTTTTCAATTTCTGCCCTGCCATAAAACCCAACAGCCTGCTGCAGCTCCTTGCCTTCTGGGGGCACACCTGGACACAGTGCATACAGGAAATGCACTTTTCCCTGTCCGTACTCCGGGGATGGTCCCCAGGAATTGCCCCTGCCGGGCATTCTTTTGCACAAAGCCCGCAGGCCACACATTTCCCCTTTGCCTCCGGTTTCAGCGGCACTCCATTATATACTCTGTAAGGACGGTTTCCCGGAAGCTTCAGCTTATTTCCTGTCCCGGTTTCCTCCATTCCGGCTTTGATCTTTGCCGCAAAATCCGTCAATTCCCTCTCGTCTGCCCCGTCAGGCCGCCCTGCGCCGAACTGACGCATCAGGGAATGCTCCGCAACCGCTTCTATCCCGGCAATGCAGGTAAACCCGGCCTCCTCAAGAATATCCTGCAATTCCGCCAAAGTATCGTCAATGGCCCTGTTTCCATATACGGCTGCCAGAACTGCCTTCGCCCCGCAGCCCTTTGCCTTTTTCAGCTCTTCTGCCGCTGCGGACGGAACTCTGCCGCCGAAAGACGGAACGGCAATGAGGCACAGGTCCTCCTCCGTCAATTTTAACTGCTGCAGTTTGTCAGGATATTTTATCATATCAATCTCTGTGAACTTAGTCCCCATTCCTTTTGCCAGAATACGGGCAACCTTTTGCGTCCCTCCTGTGGGACTGAAATAGATTTCGTAACAATTCATATGGCACCTCCTCAAATCATGGAACGAATGTACAAGGCCAACATATCCAACGCCCTGGGAGAAAAATGAGAACCATTCACAATAAAATCCGCTTTCCATTTGGTAGGCTCCACATATTCGTTATGGCGATACCGGACCAGGTCCAAATATACATCGGCTATCTCATCAAAGGACAGTCCCCAGGTCATATTGCGCTTCAGCCGCCGCACAATACGTTCATCCGGAGGACAGTCCACGAACAGGCGTAAATCCAACCTGTCCTGTATTTTTTCATCCCACAGTGTCAGCAGCCCTTCCACGATGATCACCTGATATTGACCGCTGTTGACAGCAGCAGCCAAATCCTGCTCCAACCGGGGCAGATCACAGGTTAGCGGATGATTGTCGTCCCGATAGATTTTCCCGCCCACAGGCGCCGCTGCAAGGGGCCGCTCTTCCGGCGCTTTAAAATACAAATCCATATGCAGTTCCATTACCTGCAGATCCTGCAGTGCCTCTGCCAGTTTTCCCGAAAAAGTGGACTTTCCACTGGCGCTTCCGCCTGCAATACCGATAACCATTGTTTTTCTCATCTTTTCCCCCTTCTGGAACGCATGAAAGTTGTTTCCGGACTTTCCATTCCCGCCATCTGCCTCATCCCTGTCCGTCTTTTCGTTTTTTGATGCTGTCCCAAACCACCGTGATGATGGTGATCACCACCACAAGGACCCCAAACCGCAGCAGCATGTCGGTTACCCAAGTAACTTTTCCGTGCCGATACATATCCAACACATATTCGGAATCCACATCATAGTCCTCCGCCATGCGCTCCAACATCCGGCGCTCCTGGGTGGTTGCAGAGCGGACATAGCCCACTGGGTAATGATCCGTCCCTGTCAGCTTCAGGTAATCGTCAAAGTATACGCAAAGGTAAGTGCCGTCCTCCAGTTCCGTCAGATGATATCGGTTGTAAGTGCCGCTGACAATGCCCTGGCTGATCTTCTGCAATGCAGACAGCGGATAACTTCCGGCAATGTATTCCGAAATCGTAACCTGCCTCCTGCTGCCCCGTCTTCCCGTGTAATGGGTCCCTGCCTCCTCCACGTCACGAAGCCGCACCAACGGGCATGCCACCAGTTTGCCGCCGGATATGGTAGCCGGAACCTGATCTGAAAAAAAGGCCTCTACCTCCTCCCGGCTGCCAATCGTTCTGACCCCTTCTCCGGGCTTCTGGCCCTGTTCCGTGCCTGTGCCCACCCCCAAATCATAAATCCATCCCGTGGGCGCGGAAAGCATGATCCCTAAGGACAAAATGCCAAACAGAATAATCTTGCATACTTTTAACACTTTGCTGTCTTCACTCCCCATGTCTATCCCTCTTCTTCCGGTTATTTTTTATCTGGTTGTTTTTTCGCCTGATTTCTTTCACCTGATTTTTTTCACCTGATTTTTTTCGGCTGATTATTTTTCGCCTGATTATTTTAGTCCCCGATGGGAAAAGTGTTTCCACTGTTTTCACAAGTGCTTCGTATGGTTCAAAATGCAAAAGGAAATTCGAATTCTTCTCCTACAGAAAAGGGAGACTCTCCCGCTGTCTCGGTAACTTTGAAACTTGCGCCATCCCATCCGTTCAGTTTGATTGTTCCTTTTATACTTCCATCATCTGATGTGAAAATCAGTTCTCCGTTTCCATTGTCAACAAAAGTTCCCTCTGCTCCACCCTGTCTGTAAATGGAGATACTCGCTTCGTCTTCTCCTTCCCATCCCTGTTGAGTGTTCAGGAAGCTGTATACGCTGCCGGTTCCCTGATTGTCCACAAACAAACCGTACTTTGCTGATTTTTCCGGCATGACAAAGGATTCCCCCCTTATCTTTGCCAGCTCATTTGCAAGAACATAAGCCCTGTTCTTTGTAATCTCCTCCAGGAAGGAATTCTGAAGAAGCGGAAACATGCTGCCATTTTCCTCCCTGGACCCAAGGCTCAGCAATGTCACTTCTTCCTTCATGGCTACCCAGTTCCGCTGTTCTTCAAGGAACTTCTCCTTTGTCTCCTGATCTGCGGAATCACTGAATCTGCTCCAAATACTGTTTAATTCCGTATCCCATATGACGAAAAACCATTTGGACGACAGATTCATCTCGCTCTGGGTTTGAGCTGCCTCTGCTAACGGAGTATACTTTTGAATAATCTGTTCCATATTCTCCAATTCCTTCTGCAGAGATGCGGAACCTGATACCACATCATCAACATCCGCCTTGATATCCTCCGAATAGTCATAAGTGAAATCGATTTTCAGCTGATCATTCAATTCCATATCCTGGTTTTCCTGATTATCCTGGTTTTCCTGATTATCCTGGTTTTCACTGCTTTCAAGGTTGGATGGCTCTTCGGCTTGAGAGGATTCGCATTCCATGCGCAGTTCATTGATTTCCGTTCCTTCATTGCTTTCTGTCCCCTCTTTGCCGCAACCCGTGCAAAGTCCGGCCATTAGGATCAATGCCAGCAGATAAATTCTTTTTTTCATATGCTTTATTTTCCTCTCTTTCCTGATTGTTAAACATTCTTCGAAACACTGACGAATATAAGGATAACACTTACGAAAATAAAATTCAATATCCATACCCACTTATTTCCTAAATTCATTGTATAGCCAAACACACTTCGCGGTCTCTTGATTCTTCTCTGTTGAAATTACCCCACATATTCCGAAACAGGCAGAAAATCAGATTGGATAAACTCCCCCAGAAGCCAAGCGTGACAGCCATGCCCGCTAAATATACGAAAAACCGGCACATTTCACTTTTTGAACCATAGGTATCTGCACAGCATGTGAAAGCAAGGATTGCCATGGGCGCTTCCAATGTAATCCCTATTTCGTTGGAATAGGCCACCCCTCTGACAAGGCTTAAGACCAGGGCAAAAAATACCGCGTAAGCCTGTTTGAGAAAGGTCAGGGAAGTGCCGTAATATCCAAAGATGCCTTCCCCATTTCTGCTCCTGATAATCAATGCACAGCTCCCCCTGGAAGCACACTTCTCTCTTTTCTTTGCGCCGTGTCTCCCGGAAGAAAGCCCGTTTACCACGTCCTGTTCGTCTACCCGTGCGGTCAGAAATAAAATCGGGCAATCTGCTTTATCCCGCACTATTTTCCTCCTTGTGTTACATAATTGCCACACAGTATGATTTTTGTCAAAAATATGATCGTAAACAGGCCTGTCCCAGCCAAAACTCTGGAAAAGATCATCATTTTCTATTAGGACTGAATCAGCGGAACCCTTTGATTTTACGGGCTTCTTGCTAACGTAACCTTATTATAACCTCCTCCCCCCATTCCATCAGCAGCGCGCAGCTGCCCGCCACAGTGGGCGTGGCAAAGGACGTGCCCGTGACCGGCGTATACCCCCCGTAGATATCCGGCGCGAGGATGCCCACCCCCGGCGCGGCCAGGTCCGGCTTGGCCAGCCCTGCCGCCACCACGCCGATGGTCCGGTTGGCATCCGCGTATCCCCTTCCGGAAAAGTCCGCGTACGCCTCATAGACACTGTCGTAAGCGCCCACGGAGATGACCTTCGACGCCGTGGCGGGAATCGTCAGGGTCACATCCGGCGTGGAACCGTAAAAACCCGTCCCCCCGGCGCGCACCACCGCGGAGGGCAGATAAAAATAGTAGCGCCCCGTCACCACCTGCATAGGCTCGATGCGTATCGTCCATACTCCGCTGTTGATGTAATTCCGATTCACCGGAAGCATCTCGAAATAAATCTCCTCCGCCACCGCATAAGGGGCAGGCTTCCCGAAATACACCAGTATCTCCGTCTGTTCCAGGCGCAGGGTGTACTTCCCGCCGTTGACCATCTCAGGCAGCTGCGTCTCCTGTCCGCCGGGGGAGCGCAGGAAGATGCGGTACTCGTCACAATAATTCTTCCACAGCTGGACATTCAGTGTGCGCTCATACTCCGCCACCGACAATTCCGCGGACACAGGCCGGGCAATCATCCCGATTTTGTTGGTCACGGTCCCGCTGCCCTCCGATGCCCCTCCTCGCCCCGTGTTGACCGTATTCCGCTCCCGCAGCAGGCTGCCCGCCAGATGCCCGTTGCTGTTCCCTTCGTTCCCGCTGCCCACACAGATCACCGTGCGCCCCATCTCTGCCGAATTGTCCAGGAACCGCTCTATCAGGGAGCTGCCGTCATGGGCCCCGTAAGTGTTGCCGAAGCTCAGGTTGACAACGAGGGGCATCCGCATCTCTATGGCTTTCCGAACGACATAGGTCACCGCCCGCATGATTTCCGTCGTCCGGGGAAATGAATTGACGTCCGGCTGTCCCAGCTTCACGATCAGCAGTTCCGCTTCCGGCGCCACCCCGGAATACGACGCGCTGTTCCCCGCGGCAATCCCCGCCACCGCCGTCCCGTGCCCGCTGGTGTCCACGCTGGGCAGCAGCTGGAACTGTTCCTGCATGGAGAACGTCTCCAGGGCCCTGTCAATCTGTTCGGAATCGAATTCCACCCCCATCCGGAATCCCGCGGGGGGATGCCGGGAAATACCGTCCGGCTGCAAGGTCTGATCCCACAGATAACGGATTCTGGTGCCCCCGTCCCTGTTCCGGAATTCCGGCAGCCTATAGTCGATTCCCTCTGCTGTCCGGCGGATGCAAAAAGGCCCTGGCAGGCCGACGCCTCATCCGTCCTTCCAGCTTATCTCCGGCTTCTGCCCCTCCCTGGCGGCAATCTGCCGGATGAATCGCTTCGCCGTCTCACGGGTCAGCTCGGAAAGCCCGAAATACGCCGCCAATCCTTCCACGCCTGGCTCTGTCTCCAAATCCGCCTCTAAAGCCTTTATGGCCGCTTCCGTTTCCGCTAGCCGGGACGTGGCCTGGGCAATGCTGCGGTTTATGGCATCCAGGCTGCCCCCAAGCTCCTTCGCCCTCCCACCGTCGATTCCCACTGCGCCTTTTTCCAGAGAATATTGTTCATAGGTCTCTCTCTTCCGCAGGTGCAGGGCCCGCAGCCCGCTTTGTTCCGTCCTTCTCTCCTCTCTTCGCTTCTCAAGACGCCCCTCCAGTTCCCGCCGCCGCTCCTCCCATATCCGCTCCAAATCCGGCAGCTCCTCCAGATGCCGCAGAAGCTCATACAGCACATACTGTTCCAGGAACATCGCATTCAGCTTCCTGACGCACCCTTCCATGGGATTCACATACAGGCTCGGGCAGCAAAAATAGGGGTTGCACCCTCTGCGCAGATACAAGTTCCTACCGCAGCAGCCGCACACCAGCATGCCGCTGAGCGGATGTCTGCCGCCCCTGTCCGATGCCCGGCCTGTGCCCCGCCCTTTCTGGACTTCCTCGAACACTTCCCGGCTGATGATGGGGGCATGGTGATCCCGGAACACCTTCCACTCGCTTCGGGGCCTGGCGCATGTCCTGCCTCCCACCTGCTCCTTGTATGTCTTCCCGTATACCATATCCCCCACGTATGCCCTGTTCTTAAGGATGGCGCAGATTGTGCCGCTTCCCCATGCGAATCCGTTCCCTTTGGCCTTTCGGCTGGTCCTGCCCTTCTCCATCTTATGCTCTATGGGGGTCTTGACGCCCTCCTGATTAAAAATCTTCGCTATCTGTGCGGAAGACATGCCCTCTGTGGTCATCCGGAAGATGCGTCTCACAATCTCCGCTTCCTCTTCCTCTATCACAAGCCTGTGCCTGTCCCCGGGCGCCTTTTCGTACCCGAAAGGACAGTTTGCGCTGATGAAGAGCCCCCGCGCCTTTCCGGCTGCCAGGGAGGACTTCACCTTGACGGACAGGTCTTTGCTGTAGAGGTCGTAGAGGAGGTTTCGGAACGACACCTCCAGCTCCCCCACATGTCCGCCGCATTCTTCGCTGTCATATCCATCGTTCACGGAGATGAACCTCACGCCCATGAACGGGAATATTTGCTCCAGGTAAGAGCCAAGCTCGATATAGTCTCTGGAAAACCGTGAAAAATCCTTCACAATGATGCAGTCCACCGCAGATTCCTTCACAAGCTCCAGCAATGCCATGACTCCGGGTCTGCGAAGGTTCGTGCCGGAATAGCCGTCATCCCGGAACTCTATGATCCTATATTTCTCAAAATGCTCCTCCACGAACCTGTGGAGCAATATCCGTTGGGTTCGGATGCTGTCGCTCTCTTTCCCGGACTCTCCGTCCTCTTTGGACAGGCGCATATAAAGGGCAATCCTCAGCTCTCTGTCCATGGCCGGCCTCCTGCGCTTCCCGAATCCTGCCGATCTGGCAACCCCTTGACGCCATCCCCGCTGTCCAGGACTGCGATCAGCACTCCTTTTCCGGACAGGTTCGGGTCGCGGAGGGTCACCTGGGGGATGCAGGAACTGTCCGTAGGCATTTCCGCGCCGTAGAAATACCGCTTCGGCTTCTCCACATATTCAATCTCCTCCAGCTCCACCATCCTGTCCACCAGCTGCTCCGGCACCGTCAGCAGCGCATACCCCGCGATCAGATATTCCACCACCACCCCCAAAGCCTCCAGCGCGTCCAGGCTGCCATGGTATTTCACGATCAGCTCCCAGGTGCGTTCCTGGGTGTCGAACCCCACGTTCAGCTCCTCCGTCCGCTCCCTGGTCTCCTCCGGTGTCTGTAGGGCCAGCTGTAGCAAATCTTCCAACTTCTGGTTCATATCCCGACATCCTTTCCCGGAAGCAGGCCGCGGCCTCTCCCGGTCATTCCTAGATTTCCGTTCCTTCAAATATATGCCGGAATATGCCGCAGGTTCCTCACATTATGAAGATATCGTCCCACTTCCGCTCCTCCCCGTATCCGATGCCCCGAAGCTCCTTCAGATTTTCCGCAGGCTCCAGATTCCTGACGGGATTTCCCGTGATGTCCAGGTACTGTAGATGGGGAAGCTGCTCCACGAATCCGATGTCCTCCAAATCCATGGAAATCAGATACAGTTCCCTCAAGTTCGGGAAACCGTCAAAGATATCACAGTGTTCCGACAGACTGACCCTGCCGCTGTCCCTGTCCGCCGGATCCTCCAGGAGGACGATACCGTTCAGGGACAGGACTTCCAGCTTTTCATTCTCCGGCATTCTGTCAAAATCCAGGCCCAGTCGGCAGCCATTCAGATACAGATACCGCAGGGTCGGGATGCCGAACAGCCCCTCGGCCCAATCGGCTATCTCGACATCCTCCAGGCTTAAGGATATCAGCTTCGGCATCTTTTCCACAAAGTCTATGCTCTCCAGCCCACAGGCACCGATTTTCAGCAATTCCAGCTCTCCCAGGGACAGAAGTGGCCCGTAATCCCTCAGCCCCCTGCACCCTTCCAGAATCAGCCCCTGGAGTCCCGGAAGGCGTTTTAAGACAGATATGTCATCCAGCCCTTCGCAGCACACAGACAGATATTTCAGGTTCGGAAAACTTTCTATGCCCTCCAGATTCCTTATGGAGGCATCCCCCTCTATGCCAAGCTCCGTGATTCTCTCCGGATAGGGGATGATATCCGTGAACTCATTCACGGTATTCCGCGAATGGATGCCGGACAGATTCTCAAGCCCCCGCAGGTCGTCCGAGCCCAGGCTGCCGTCCACGAAGACCCACTCCAATCCCCGGAAAAAGGCCAGATCCGAGAAATCCGGCTCCAGATCCTCCGGGCAGGCGAAGGAGCTCACATACCCGTGGTTCAGCTGATAAGACACCAGCCCTCCGGCCCTGTCAATCTGGATAGATGTCAGGCTTGCGTATTCCTCCGGGCTGATGTCCTCCGGCTTCTTCTCCCAGATGATCTCAGCTATCCGGCGGAAGAAATCCGAGCGCGGGCCTTCTGCCGGATCCCGCGGGGCTTTCGGGTCTTTCGGCTCGTTTGCCTGGATGTTGTCCGATCCCTGACCTGGTCTGCTTTCCTCTGTATTCTTTTCTGCCGCATCTGCCCGCGGCATGGCCTTCGCCCCTGCCTCTTTCTGCTGCGCGTCCGCTTCTTCCACATCCTCCGCAAGCCGCAGCCAATCCAAGATTCTGGCCCGGCCCAGAAAACCCGCAGCCAGCAAAGCCCCGCAGAAGATTCCCATCGCAATCACTGTCCTCTTTCTGCCTCCCGTTCTGCCCTTTTCCTCATTTGTCCCTGCCACTGTGCCCACTCTCCTGTCCTGTCTTCAAAATGCCCTCACTGTCCTGTGACGTATAGCGCTCCACGATATTACGGTTCGCCTGAATCTCCTGGGTATCGGGCAGGGCCGCCAGGGCCACGTCCACCCCGTACTTGCGCTTCAGCGCCCGCTCCAAAAGCCAGTCGCAGACCTCCGGATTCTTCGGCAGAAGCGGGCCGTGCAGATATGTGGCGATGACATTACGGTAGACTACACCCTCATAATCACCATTCCCCGTATTCCCTTTTCCGAACAGCACCTTGCCCAGGGGCGTATGGCTTCCGATGCAGGTGCGTCCGGCATGGTTCTCGAAGCCCACCACCGGCGTCCGGAAAAAGGGGCTCTCCAGGACAATGTTGCCCACCAGCCGCCCCGGGGCCCACTCTGTATGGATATCCAGTATGCCAAGGCCTTTCAGCATCTTCCCCTCGGCCCTGTAATACCGCCCCAGAAGCTGATAGGCAGCGCACACCGCAAGCACCACGCCTCCGTCTTCCACGTAGCCCCGGAAATCCTGCCGAACCTTCCCCAGATGTCCCAGGGAGAGGGCCTGTCCTCTGTCGGAGCCGCCCCCCCAGGCAAGGATATCCAGCTTTCCAAAGTCCACCCTGTCCCCGGCCAGGAAGGATACGACCTCCGCCTCGATGCCACGCCACTGCAGGCGCTTTTTCAGGCACTGGACATTGCCCCGGTCTCCGTATAGATTGAAGAGGTCCGGATAGAGACACCCTATGGTCAGTTTCATCTGCAGATGCCTTCCTTTCGCGCAGCCTGCATCTCATTCAGCATCCGGTTGGTCCGGTACAGGCCGGAATAATTCGTTATGATGTACAGGTTCTTGCTTCCCTGTCTGGTCAGCTCCTCCACGGCCGCTTTGACATTCGTGGTGGAACTGCAGAGGATGTCGTCGTACTTCAGGCAAAGCTCCATGTCCTGGCCCCGCTGCCCGCCTGTGACGATGGAGACCGCCCCGGCATCCGCCAGGTACCGGTAATCCACGTCCCACAGCCAGGATACGTCCTCCCCGTCCACTTTCGCGTCATTAATCTGGATGACGATGTCCTTCGGCTTCTCATCTCTTGAAATCAGGAAAATCTTCTGCTGGAACCCGATGGGATTCTTCGCCAGATATAGCTGCACATGAGCCTCGTTGATATGATAGACGCATTCCCGCATATTGCCGTAGTCGAATTCCCGGATGGCACGGGCGAAACAGTCCCTGGGAGCGTCCGCCGCCTTCAGCGCCGCATAGGCGGAAAGCGTGTTGTACACATTGTAAGGCGCGTTGGCGCCGGACTCCACCCTCACGCCGTCCAGCACGAAAGCATACGCTCCGTCATGGTACGCCACATCCGTCACGGTCACTTCCGGCCTGGGGCGCTCCAGTCCGCAGCCCGGACAGCGGTAGATGCCCAGCTGCCCGTAATGGACGAAATCATAGGCCAGCCGCCTGCCGCAAAAGGGACAGAACACGCCCTCGCCCATCCCCGTGGGCATCCCCTCCGCTATCTGCTCCCCGATGCCGAAGGTCACTGTCTGATGGCCGCACCGCAGGGCCAGCCCATAGGAACAGATATCATCGCAGTTGACTACAATTCTGGCTTTCGGGACGCTCTCCACAGCCTTCTGTATCCTGTCGCAGATTAGGTCCACCTCTCCCGTGCGGTCCAGCTGATCCCTGAACACATTGGTCAGGATCACGCAATCCGGCTTCAGTTTCGGGAAGACTTTCACCGATGCCATCTCGTCCACTTCGATGCAGGCATAGTCCGCATCCAGCTTCCCGCTGGCGCGGGCCGCCAGGACGAACGCCGTGATCACGCCGTCCATGAGATTCGCCCCCAGCCTGTTGCAGACCGTCCTCTGGCCTGACTCCTCCAGCACATGGGCCAGGATGTGGTTGGTGGTGGTCTTGCCGTTGGTTCCCGTCACGGCGATGACTTTTCTGCGCACCATGCCGGACAGCTCCGCCAGAATCTCCGGATCGATCCGCCGGGCAATCTGTCCGGGAATCACGGAACCGCTTCCCCTGCCTGTCTTCCGCACTATCCAATATGCCAATTTCCCGCAAATAACCGCTATCCTACTACGTAGCTTCATCTTCCGCCACCTTTTTCCTTTCCCGCTCCTCCGCTGCCTATGCGGCGCCTGGCGCTTTCTTTTGTTTTTGACACAATTTGACTTCGTGTTCCCGACAGGGCCTGAATGCTTACATTCCAACAGGTCTATCGGCAATAAGAACACGAAAGCGAATCGACTCTGCGGCTGGCCGTATCTCGCCTGCCTTACGATGATTCTAAGAAACGATTGTATCCATCGTGTAAAATCTTCCATAAGATTTTCCTTATAAAACCCTAACAAACTCCTATCTGCCCTCACAAATCCCTGGAATACGGCATTTTAATGGCACTTTTATGGCGCGAAAAAAGACATATATAGCACCCACTATACATGTCTTCTTTCTTCAATATCTATATGGCGGCTCGGAGCGCTATGGGCTGCATCGGAACGATAGCCGCCAGCTGCCCTATGCAGTCTGTTCCTTAAGTTCATCCCGGCCTGTCCTAACGCCCCGTGCCCTCCTGCAGCATCCTGTCATATTCTTCCCAGGATATGTATCTGCCGCCCATGCTCTCCAGATGCTCCGTATGGAACTGGCAGTCTATCAGCAGAAAATCGCTGCGCTCCAGCAGCTGCGCCCAGGCGATCAGCGCCATCTTGGAGCCGTTCTCCATCTCCGAGAACATGCTCTCCCCGAAAAAGCATCTGCCGATGGAGACGCCGTAGAGCCCCCCGGCCAGCTCCCCGTCCTCGAAGACCTCCACGCTGACAGCATATCCCGCTTCCTGGAGCCGACAGTAAGCCTCCTCCATCTCATCCGTGATCCAAGTCCCCTCTGCGAACTCCCTCTTCACCCGGCACCGATGGATGGTGTCCGCAAAATCCCTGTTCAGCGCCAGCCGGAACTCATGTCTCTTTGAAAATTTTTTCATGGAACGGGAGATATGTATCTCCTTCGGAAAAATCACGAACCGCTCCCTGGGGCACCACCACAGAATCTCCTCCCCCGGATCATACCAGGGAAAGATTCCATGGGTATATGCCAGAAGAAGCCGCTCCACGCTCAGATCCCCGCCCACAGCCAGCAGCCCGTCCCTGCGGGCATAGATGGGGTTCGGGAAAGAAATCTCCCCTTCCCGCAAACGATAGACCGGCATATCCTCACTTCCCTTCTGTCAAAGCATGTCATGCACAATCCGGAACGCCCCCGACTCCGCTGTCAATCCGCACTTTCCGCCGTCTTTCAGCGCCCCGAACAAAATCTCGTCCACCAGCAGGGGCTTGATTTCGCTCTGGATGACGCGTTCTATCTCTCTGGCTCCGAATTCGACGCTGATGCCCTTTTTCATCACAAGTTCTTCCGCTTTCTCGTCCGCGTGCATTTCTATGTTTTTCCGTGCAAGCATTATCTGTAATTCGCCTAATTTCTTCTCCACGATCCGCTCCGCCATCCGCTCGTCCATGCTGCGGAACACCACCACCCGGTTCAGACGGTTTCGGAACTCCGGCTGGAAGATGCGCTTCACCTCCTCCAGGATCACATCCGCGCTCACGTCCTGGCCCTGAAAGCCGATTCCATGCTTTCCGATCCGGCTGGCTCCGGCGTTGGAGGTCATGATGATGATGACATTCCGGAAATCCGCTTTCCTGCCCTGGTTGTCTGTCAGCGTGGCATAATCCATGGCCTGCAGCAGAATATTGTAGATGTCCGGGTGGGCCTTTTCGATTTCGTCCAGCAGCAGCACCGCGTGGGGGTTCTTGCGGATTTCCTCCGTCAAGAGCCCGCCTTCCTCGTAGCCCACATAGCCCGCTGGCGCGCCAATCAGCTTGGCCACGGCATGCTTCTCCTCGTATTCGCTCATGTCGAAGCGAATCAGGCGGATGCCCAGCTCCCTGGCGAGGCTCTTCGCAATCTCTGTCTTGCCCACCCCGGTGGGTCCTACGAACAGCAGGCTGGCAAGCGGCTTGCCCTCCTCCAGAAGACCCGCCCTGGAAAATTTCACTGCGTTGACCACCTGGGAAATGGCCTCGTCCTGGCCGTATACAAGGTTCTGCAGCCGCTCCTCCAGGGTGGCAAGGGCGGCGGTCTCATCGCTTTCTACCACCTGCTTGGGGATATGGCAGGTTTTCGACAGGATTTCGTCAATCAGCGCTTTGTCTACCGTCTGCACCGTCCGGTCAGCCTGTACTGCCGTTGGTTTCGTCTCCTCAATCTCCTCGGCCTTCCCGGCTTCCCGCCCCGTCCCTTCCGATTGCAGGGCGGCTTTCTCTGCTGACGCTGCATGCTCCGGCGGCATCACTGCTTCCTCTGCTGAACCTGTCCGTTTCGGCTGCGCCATTGCTGTCTCTGCTGAACCTGCCCGCTCAGTCCGCTCTGCCGCTGCCGTCTGCCCCTGCGGATGCATCCTGCGGTAAGCCCCTGCCTCGTCCATCAGGTCGATGGCCTTGTCCGGCAGATAGCGCTCATTGATGTACTTCGCGCTCATCTCCACCGCGTACTCCAGCACGCCCTCCTCATACCGAACGCCATGGAACGCCTCATAGGTCTCCTTCAACCCCTCCAGAATCCGGATGGCGTCAGGAATATCCGGCTCCTTGATGTGGATGTTCTGGAACCGCCTCACCAGGCTCTTGCTCTTCTCGAAGTGCTTCTTGTACTCCTCATATGTAGTCGCCCCGATGAAACGGATCCGTCCCTGGGCCAGATAGGGCTTGAGCATGTTGGAGATGTCAAAAGAGCCACCGTTCACCGCGCCTGCGCCGATGATATTGTGAATCTCATCAATATACACAACGGGATTCTCCTCACAGGCGATGCTGTCCATGACCCGCTTGAAACGCTTCTCAAAATCCCCTCTGTACTGGGTTCCCGCAAGAAGGCTCCCCAGATCCAGGGAAAAAATCTTCGCCCCCGCCAGCGGCTCCGGCACCTTCCCTTCCTCCAGAAGCCTGGCCAGGCCGTAGGTGATGGCAGTCTTGCCCACCCCGGGTTCCCCGATATGCAGGGGATTGTTCTTCTCCTTGCGGCAGAGAATCTGCATGGTCCGCTCCAGCTCCTCCGTCCTGCCGATCAGCGGCCCCGCCTGCTCCAGCTGGTCGTTCAGGCACACAGCGTAGTCCCGCCAGAATCCCTTCCGGGCGCCCGTCTCCGCCTCCTCTTCCTCCTCTTCTTCCCAATCATTCCAGCCGACTTCCTCCTGCTCGTCATCCTCGAACTCTTTCTGCTCTTTTTCTTCCAGGCCTTTTCCTGAAAGGCTATCGCTCTGAAAGAGGCTTTCTGGCATATCATCCGAAAGCCCCGCAGCGCCTGCCCGTTCCCCTGTGCCTGGCGCGGAGTTCGTCCCCTTTCTCCTGCCGCTGCCTTTAGAGCCCTTCTTTTCCGCTTTGGCCTCATAGGCGCTCTCCTCATAGGCAATGTTCATCTCCTGCAGCAGTTCCGTCTGATCCACCCCCTGGGAAGCGATATAATAGACCGCATAGCTTTCCGGCAGGGCATACATGGCGAACAGCACATGGGGCATCTCCACCATGGACTTCTCGCTGTTCTGCGCCGCTTCCCAGGCATAGGCCAGCACATATCCCATGCCCTGGGACAATTCCGGCTCCCGCTCCGGTGCCGCCCCTGACTCCATATATTTCTCCAGATAAGACCTCAGATCCCGGTCAAGCCCCCTGACGCTTCCCCCGCAACTCCGAAACGCCTGAGCGAACATCCTGTTCTGGCAGGCCACATACAGCACCAGTTCCGGCGTCACATATTCAAAATGGGCGCTCCTCGCCAGTGAAAATGCCTTGTTTATGATTTCCGCCACTTCGCTTGATACGTACATGCTTATGCCTCCTCAACCGTCAGCCGGAACGGATACCCCTGTTCCCTGGCCCTGCTCTGGGCCGCCTGCACCTTCGTGGCCGCGATGTCGTAGGGATATGCCCCCACCGCCGCCCTGCCGCTTTCATGCACTGTCATCATCAGACGCTCTGCCTCCAATATCCCTTTGTGGAAAATGTCCACCAGTATCTCCACCACAAAATCCATCGGCGTGAAGTCGTCATTGTGCATGACCACCCGATAATGCCTGGGCTCCCGTATGTTGATTCTCGTTTTTTCCCTTGTCTCTCCCTGTACGGACATATTGATTCACCTCTCGTATCCTTCTGTTCCCTGCCTTGCCGCCGCCAGTCCATGCTTCCCGCACGCTGTAATTCCCGGCATGCCGCAACCCCGGCACGCCGTTGTAACATCCGCACTTGACCAACGGCAGTGCCCAACGCTCCACAGAATCCTTTTCGCCTGCCAGCGGAAGCTAACCACAAAAATTCTACAGCACACTAAATGAAATTGTACCACAAATAGTCTCCCATGGAAACCACCAATCATCGTTTCTCCCGAAGTTTCTCCCCAGGACCCGCCCTCAGCCCTCTCTTTCCGGCTCTAAAAAAATCGCTCCCCATTCGCATTGCGTTTCTATTGCCTGTAGGCTCATTGGGGTGCAAGCATTTAGATCCTATTGGGAACACAAAGTCGAATTGGAATAAAAATTATTGACAAACAATAATTTTCATGCTAAACTAACCACAAAATTATCGCAAAACAATAATTTTCATCGCAAAGGAGCCATTATGACAAAATATGTGACATTCCCATGGGAGCAGCTGGGCCAAATGCTGCGCAGCCTATCCCTGTCCGGCAGCGTCGGCAACATCACAGCCTGGATGATATTTCTGCTCATAGGCGCCCTGCCCCTGACGGCGGCTCTCCTTCTCTGGCGCAAGCATCGCGCCCATAAAGCGGACCTTCTGCTGCTTTCCCTGTCCGCCGCCCTTTATGCCGGTCTCTGGTTCTTCATCAACCCGTCCTATATGGATCGGTACCTCTCGCCCGTCCCCATGAACGGGGCGGCAAAATATGCTTTGGCAGCCGCGATCGACAGCCTTCTCCTGACCTGGCTCCTACTGCGCTACCTCCTCTATTGCAAAAAGATGCCCCACAACAGGCTCCTGTCCACCCTGCGGATCCTGCTGGACATCTATGTAGCCCTGTCTGCGGCAACTGTTTTGGTGCAGGGCGGCGCACAGTTCATAGAGGAATGCAACGCCCTGGAACAGAGCAATACAGGCGCGGACAGCTCCCTGGTGACCATCAGCGTCCTCTTCCTGGCGCTCCGGGCCATCCTGGCACTTCTGCCCACCGCGGCCAAACTGACGCTGCTGCTCCTGGCATCTGATTTCCTGCGAAACTATGGTGCCGAAGCCTACAGCGAGAGAACCTACGCCCGCATGGAGCGGCTCACACTGGCCAGCAGCCGATTCCTGATATTGATTTTGCTGTCCAATGTAAGCTTTAACATGCTCCAGCTCCTGTTTTCCCGTTTTCTCTTAAGCAGCTTCCACAGGGTTCTCTTTCCCCTGACAGATCTCCTTTTGGTTCTGGGCATCCGGCTGTTCGGCTCCCTGTACCTGGAAGGAAAACGGCTGAAAGAAGACAACGACATGTTCATTTGACAGACTATGAGACAAGGAGCGCACGACAAGTGGCAATTCGTATTTATCTTGACGAAATATTGAAAGAACGCCGCATGACCTCCAAGGAGCTGTGCCGCCTGGTGAACATCACCGAGGCGAACCTGTCCATTCTCCGCAGCGGCAAGGCAAAGGGCATCCGCTTCGGCACAGTGAACAAAATCTGCTATTACCTGCAGTGCGACGTGGGAGATATCTTGAAATTTGACGGAAACCTGGACGAAGAGGAGACAGAACATGAAGACTAAATTGTATGAAAAATATGCAGAACTTACATATGATACACAGAAAACTGCCGCCCATAAGCCAGCCCTGTTCTCCGCTATACTTCTCTGCCTGGCAGTCACGCTGCTCTCCGGCGGCTGCGGCCTGGCCCAGGGAGATTTCAGCCTGGCCAGGGAAGAGCTGTCCACCTCCCGGGACCGGCTCTCGGGCATCTATGTGACGGAAAACTATATCGAGCCAGCCCCGGCCCAGCTGGAATACAATGACCGCGGAGAGATTACGTTCAAACCCCAGGAAACAGAAAAAATATACGGCATCTTCAACGGATACAGCGCCGCGTCCCTTATAAGCTTCCCCGGCCTGGAGGGCTACGGCCTCTACAGCCTGATGCTCCCGGCAGACGAAAACCGCGAAGCCGCCAGATGCAATACCTGCGATTCTGTCTTCTCAGACCTACACTACACAGTGTCAGATGAGGAAGAAAGCATGGAAGCGTCCCTCTACGTCTCCAACAGCGGCTCTCAACGCTACTATTTCCATCCAATCTACCAACAGGAGGACGGACAGTTTTATCTGCTGCCCGGTTCCGGGATATCCTCGGATTCCCCGGAGGGGATGCATTTCAGCCACAGCATCGCTGAATCCTTCAGCCAGACGGAGAACGGGGACGAGACTGTGACCGGTTATCGTTTCGCCGTGACCATCATCGCCGAGGAAGCCCCTGAGAATCCGGAAGTCCTCTTCCTGAACAGCAGCGACCAGGTCACAGGCCGCCTTTCCGCCCATGAGCTGGACGCCCTCCTTCAGGCAGATGTACCGGAACTGTCGGTTCCGGAGGATGTGGCCTGTCTGATTCTGAAACAGGACAAATCGTCAGGGACAGCCTACACCGCCTATGACCCTGCTTCCGAATATCTGGAATATAAGGAAGCTCGCGGAGACGGCCCCCTGTACGTCCGCCAGCTGCACCTTTTATGGCCATGAAACTTCGCCGGCTGCACCTTTTATGGCCATGAAACTTCGCCGGCCGCACCTTTTATGGCCATGAAACTTCGCCGGCCGCACTTTTTGGGCCCCTCAGGCCTTGCCAGCCGTACCCTTTATGGCCCTCAGGCCTTGCCAGATGCCCCATCCTTCTGATTCTCTCCACCACATTGGTGCATTCACCTTGCAGCTTCGCATTTCGCATGGAGAGGCTTGCATTTCACGTTGCTGGCCTTCGCATCTGCATACGGTTCGCAGCCGCGAAGGCTCCGCGTTTCCAAAGGCTCCCGGGATTTCCGGAAGCAGAATCCGGGCGTTGGGCCAAAGGAGCAGGGGCATCCGGAAAAGCCGGGAACCATCATCTTCCCTCTGCATACTTCGCCAGCTCATACACCCTTGCTTTCGTCAGTTCTTCCGCTTTTGTCGCTTCCAGCAGCGGCTGCAGGCTTCCGCCCTCATTCTCCAGCCCGGCAGCCCGCACTTCCGCGTCCTTGGACGCGATCCACTCTCTTTCCTCTATCCGCAGCGCTTCCATCTCCTCTTCGCTCAGGTTCGCTTCCAGCAGCTTCCACACAATGTTCAGGGTTTCATCCCACTTCTGGTACCCCTCCGCGGCAATCTGGTTCATCTCCTGCTGTGTATCCGCATTCTGAATCCTGGAATCCCTGTCCATTTCCAGCTCCTCGGCAAAAGAAATCTCCATGGCGATCCTCTCGGAAAGGCTCTGCTCCTCATAGACGCTGCTGGAGAAGCCCAGCTCCCCGTTCACATTGTAAAGCCCATAGAAACTCAGCTCCTCTTCCTGGACAGCCTCCAGATTATGATATCCCACCCAGTCCCGATAGGCCTGGGGCAGATCAGCCAGCTTGGAACCCGGAAGATACAGATAGAACTCCTCCCCGTCCAACCCATAGGCACCGGTATAAATGTAACGGACGCCATCTATGATTTCTTCCTCCTGCGCCGGCTTCTCTTTGAAAGAGATGGACGACAGATTCATCTTATATGTGAAATCGTCTACTTTCTCCAGCTGGTCAAAGAAGCCGATAAAATCACAGTAATATAAGGTGCCATTCGGGTAGTCGTCTCCGCTGTCTCCCATGTCCGCATCCTGATAATGCCCCTCAAAGGATCCATCGCCCTGAATGCGAAGTTCCGTCCACCATGCTCCCGCGCCGCTGCTGAAATAGAACACCCTGTCAGACAGATCCGAAAACTGGAATCCCCCCTGTGCGCCTTTCTGCCCTGCCAGGGATTGCGAATCTCCCAGTCCGTCCAGCCTCTGCTGCCCTCCCTCGGAAGGGCTCCCCTGGGAATCTTCCGCTCCGGATGGATTCTCTGCAGCCGCATTTCCGGGAGCGCCGTCCTGTCCTCCCTCCGATTCGCCTTCCGCAATTTTCACAGCCGTGGGAAACTGCGCGGAATCCTCCTCCGCCTTTCCGCAGCCCACGGAAAGAAGCAGCGCCAGGGCCGCCAGCGATAGTAGTATTTTCTTTTTCATAATCATTCCTCCCTGTCCGCTCCGGGAACAGCCCCGGCTATCCACAGCATGCAACAGGAACTCTCCCGAGACTCACATCATCCCCTCAGCGTCCCTCAGCCGCAGCCGTCTATCCCGCAGGCAAACCCGCCGCCTGTAGATGCCTGGCCTTCTTTCAGAATCTCCGCCATTTCTTCCTTTGTATACTTCTCCACAGAGACGCTTGCGCCGTTGATATAGATGGTGGGGACGCCCCCGACCTTCAGTTCTTCCCTGGAGTACGCCGATTCCTTTTTCACCTGTTCTGTATAAATCCCTTCCGTCAGCGCCCGCCGGAACTCCTCCCGGTCTAGCCCTGCCTTTTCGGCGATATCGCACAGCACATCCATCTCCCCGATATCCTGCTCCTGTTCAAAATAGGCCCGGTACACCAGGTCGGAGTACTTCTCGTCCAGCCCTTTCTCCCGGGCATAGAACATCCCCTCAAAGGCCAGTCGCGTATAAGGCCTGGGGCAGATTGCAGGCGGCAGCTTCATGTCAAGCCCCAGGGCCTTCGCAGGCTCCACCAGAATCTGATAATGCTTTTTGCGCACTTCGTCATGGCAGGTGTCCACACGCTCCCTGGGCTCCGGCGTCAGCTCCATGGGCTGTATCCGAATCACCGCCTCCATCCCGGTCTCCCGCAGGGCCTCCTCCAGCGCCACTTTTGCCACCAGGCAATAAGGGCATACATAATCCGTCACAAATAAGATGTCCAATGCTTCCATGCCAATATCCTCCATTCTCTTTTTCCTTGAAATGCTTCCGCCACTGTGCTTCATATGAGCAAAGTGTCCATCAGTTCCCCGATATGGGAGACTTTCATGACAGACAGCATTGCCATATTATGGATGGCATCACATACTTCAAACTCTTTCTCCTCTTTCCAATGCGGTTTCCAGTCCAACACATAATCATATACTTCCTTATCAGATACACACGCTTTTTCTTTCACAAGCTGATCATATGAGTATAGAACCATCGCTATCATTTCTGCCTGCTCAGTCCTCTTTATCCGGCCGAACAAGTCTGCCGTCCTCTTTACGGCCTCCCAATCCTCATTGGAAATTTTTCCCTCTCAATCACTACATCATCAGGAATACTTAATGATATCATTCTGCCCAATTGCTTCTCCATAATAAGGTTCGCGTTAGCCAATGCGGTAATAGCTTCCTTGGCCTGCGCTGAATATGGCCCAAATTCACCTTTAGAAAAAACAAACCCTGTGTCAACACCGCTTCTCGTAAGGACGTAACATATTTTCTGGTATATCGTCCTTCCGACTTTTAAGGCATATTCCCGTGTATCCAATTCCCTTATGACCTGAAGAATCAGGTGCCATTTATGATTGACCGGCATCTGCCTGCATCCAAAGGCCTCTCCGCTTGTTGCTTCTCTATTGAGAAAATCCAATGTGACTTCTTTCGGATTCGTTCCATATGGCGCATAGATTTCGATTTCGATAGGCAGATCACATAATTTTCTGTACATCAACGGGCCGACCGTTTCCCAGGTCAGGCCTCCGTTTCCGCACCCTAACGGCGGAAATGCTATGCTCTTTACTCCATATTCCTCATAATGCTTTACAAACCAGTCCAATCCATCCATTACATATGATAAGCGAGATGGGGACCGCCAATGATCTTTTGTGGGAAAATTCAAAATCCTGGTTCCATCTGCATTGTTGTAAATGTAAGGCTTTCCAGGCTTGACCTCTCCCAACCTACATTTGTCAACATACTCCCTGTACATCTCAGGATACCGCTTTTTGAATTCTAACGCAATCCCTTTTCCCATTGCACCTACACAGTTGACAGTATTGACGATAGTGCCACATCTGCTTTCAAACATATCTCCGATTTTTACTTTCATTTCATCCTCTCCTTAGAAGAAATCCCAGGGACAATTTCTATTGTTTTGTCAAATCCGATTTCTTTAAGTTTCTGCGCAACACTTTCATGAATTACTGCGGCACATGTCACATATGCGTATGGTATGTGATACGGCACAAGCACTTCTGCACACTTTATCGACTTTTTCCGCATTTGTGCATAATAATCGTCATCCGTCCAATACCTGGCATACAAGCCTAAAGTCAATCGCCTTCAACCCGTCAATCGGAGAGCAAAAACCTGCATAACCGCTTGACGCGTTTCTATCCGAAACCACAACCCCGGATATGTCCAGAATCGAACAGTCAAACTTTAAAATACAAATATTATCGTTTTGATCCCTCCTCACTGAAAGCATCGGATTATGTGAATCAAAATAAACATTCGCATATTGCTGCAATTTCAATCCATTCGGAACCCCGACGATATCCCTCCTCTCCTGAACAGCATTCATGGCAATAGAGGTATGTGCTATCCGATTGGCTTTTTCATTTGAAAGCAATCCTCTTCTCATAATCGAAGGAATATTATCAATGGCTTGGATATTTATAAGCCTGTCTGATTCGTCTTACTTCGAAACAATTCCGAAGGTTTCATTTTAACCACTCCAATTATCGTATCAGTATACCATAAGCACAGCCACGCTGTATGGATGACCATTCGGCCGTTCCAATCCTTAGATAAGTTCATTATAACACAAACATTCCAGTTTGTCGAACATTTGTTTGTTTATTTTCAGGCCGCAACTGTAATACCATTATATCACCGGAAAGAAGACATGCAAGCTATTTCCATGCACACGGCGTTTTATTGGGCTATTTTGCCGATTCCTGCTGTCAGGGGAACTTCACGGCAGCTGCACGGTACCTCAGAACGACGGATATCTAAACAGCGTGATATCCCTCTTGTCGGTTTAAAATGTAAGCTCCTGGCCGTCTTCCGACAGAGACACCTTCACAGACTCGCTCCCCTCATCCGCACTAAAGAACGTCTTCATACTGTTATAATGGAAGCTGACGGAATCTCCGTCCACGACTTTCCATGTCCCTATGGACGAATCCCCGCCATAACTATCATCGAAGGCGCCGCCTTCCAGCCAGCAATACAACTCGGGACTTCCGTAGGATGAACAGAATTGGCTGCTGTCTGGATTTTGGGCACCGCATTTTCCACAAAACATAGTCAAAACCACCGTTTGTTTCGAAACTGTCGCGCTTCACGCATATTATCACAAAAAAAGAAGCCCTCGAATCCCCAGACTGGCTATCCATGGATTCGGAACTTCGTGTTTTAATGGAGCATATGGGATTCGAACCCACGGCCTCAACAATGCGAATGTTGCGCGCTC
>OFFK01000577.1_pt1 | contig 31752 bp, 27 predicted proteins | sample 1521361 | NCBI WGS metagenome assembly OFFK01 (sample SAMEA3504096, study PRJEB24116) | mouse gut metagenome | biome: mouse gut; feature: mouse-associated habitat; material: faeces | place: Denmark | collected 2011 | reverse complement strand
CTCTTGAAAGGCTTGTCGGTCTGGAAGCCTACGATGGTCTCCTTGCTCTTGTCAAGATATCCGGGGCCATGGGAGGTGATGGTGGAAACAACCTTGGTATCCATATCCAGGACGCCGCCGGCTTCCCTTTCCTTCTTCTGCAGGTCAAGAACCTGTGCCCACAAATCCTTTGTGTTCTGTGTAGGACCTGCCAGGAATGCCTCATCGCCGTCATAGGGATGATAGTTTCTCTGGATGAAGTCACGGACGTTGACTTCTTTGTCCCATTTACCTGCTACAAAATCTGTCCATTCTGGTCTCATTTTGAAATACCCTCCTGTAAAATTTTGAATTAGTTGTAAAGTAGGTTAACTGCTTCTAATTCCATAGCTTTATTATATGGAAAACCGCACTGAGAGTCAAGGAAAGTTGTGTACTTTTTTCTGTACACAGCTTTAAAAACTCTAAATTTTACAATAATTTTATAAATAATTCCGTCAGACTTTCGTCAGCGTCCCGACAGTTCGTCTAAAGCATCAGTGAACATGTCTGAAGTAAAGAATTCTTTGGCATATTTCAGACCAGGGCATGTTCAAAAATTGCTTTCTGGCAGATGGCAGGAATGAATTTACAAACACGTTCCAAGAATATCTTGTCAGATTTTGCGGAATGATATATAATGAAGAATGTCGTCGGAGAGGTCCGATGATATCCGCTGCTTCGTACGAAGCAGAATGCGAAGAGGAGACAGCAGAGAGGAGAAAGGTTCATGGCAGGAATAACGAAAGAGATGACAATCGGAGAAATCCTGAATGCCAATCCGAATGTGGCACCTGTATTAATGGAGGCAGGAATGCATTGCCTGGGATGTCCGTCGGCGCAGGGAGAATCCCTGGAGGAGGCCGCAATGGTGCATGGAATTGACATTGACGCTCTGATGAAAGCGATTGAAGAAGTCTGAATTATGCGTATAATAAAACACCCTCTTGTGCCCATAGGATACAGAGGGTGTTTTATTATGTGCAGATCTGTACAGAGGAAATACGCCCCGGAAGCGCCGCATAAACGGTCTGATGCAGGAGCGTGTTTGAGTTTGAAAGTGCTTTCCGGGAGAGGCAAAAGTCCGGCAAAACGATCAGGAGACGTTTCCTGCCAGGGCATGGACTGCGTTGCCGCTGATCAGGGCCTCATAATGCTCTGCCAGGAATGCACCGCCTCCGGACACGGGGCGCTGGGGGATTCCGTATTCCGAAACGATATTGCAGAACCTGTCGAATGCCGCCGCATCTTCTTCACCCTGTGTCAGGAGCAGCAGAAACCCGTTGGTGCTTCCGTCGGGAAGCTCGTCTTTATACAGGGAACTGTAACCGTGATAGTTGTCTGCAATGATTGCGGATACATCCATTACCTGCCGGAGCGTATTCATCCGGAAAATCCGTGTGCGAGTTTTGCCCTCAGAGTCGGCGGGGGCAGGAGAAGCGTTTGTGTCCGCGTTTTCCTGCTGCGTCTGTATCTGGCGGAATAAATCGAGTATCTCGTCGGATGCGTTCTCCGTGAGCTGAAAATCCGCATCTTCGTTCTCCGCGTCTTCTGTCACGGACGGGGCAAAGCGCGAGAAACGGGTATCCAGCTCTTCCGGGTCTTCAACCTTTGTAATGATCAGGACAATACATTCGGTATTCAGGGGGATTGCCTCTATCATAAGGGGAATGTCTTCCGCTTCAAAGCCGAATTCAGAATTTGCCTGCCTCATCATATCACGGAACAAAGTCTTGGCCTTCTCGGTTCCGTAAGCCAGTTCGCTGATCTTCAGCTCGCGGCTTGCCAGGTCTTCTCTTGTCAGAGTGCAGCGAATCTGGTTCTCATTTACTTTTTCGATTTTCATGGGACAACCTTTCCTTTCTGCATGGCTGAACTGTAATATAGCTTATCGAAAATATGCTTTTACTTCCGAAAAATGGTATATATCGTACCGCATACGTATTGCAGGATTTATAAGGAGCTTCCTGAGATGCGTATACTTTGTTATGCCATAATATACTTTCAGCGCATTTTAGTCAATAGCAGATTATGAGTTTAATATTTTTTTATATTTAAAAATTTACTTGCCAAAGCGGCTCGGGTGTGTTATAGTTACGTTGTAGGTGTCTTCGGTACTCTGTACGGGGAAGGAGGCGCAGCAGTCTTGACTTCAAGTTGATTTAGCTGATTTTTGGAACATGTCGTTCCGTTTCATCCTTTATATTCTAAGTGTGTATATCACATTATATGACAGTATTGAAAAACTGGCATATGTCTAAGGATGTCTTACAAGCAATATGTTTTGGAGTTCGTTTCTTGCTTGATCATAAGTATGTCAACTAATTTTCACAATTATAATTCATTTTAAACGTTATGCGCAATGGAAATTTTTACCGTTGCACGTACTGCTGGAGACATTTACTTTACTTTATCGCAGGAGTTTCCGGAATACGATGATTCATCACAGAGAACAATCCTTTTGGTAGTATTTTCGGAAGCCATGGGAAAGGAGGAAGTCTTTTGAATGAAAAGGGGAATACGGCTGAAGAATTGAATGCTGTAAAGGAAAATATGCTTTTGCAGTTGGAGCAGATGAGGCAGAGCGGGGTGGCGCTTTTTGTAGATGGCCGTTCAGCCCTTCCGGGTGAAGCTGTCTCAAAAGCAGTACGGGAGAACAGCCCATATATGGCCGATTATGTGCTGGGGGCATCCGGAATGATTGAACAGGTGCGTTTTGACAGAGTTACGCGCTGGTGAAATCCGGGTGGAGGCTCTGACCCGGCAGTGGGATTTGCGTGGTGCAGGCATAGGGGGTTTTCTCGCTGAGAAGGCCGGATGATTCACGTTACGATGAAGAGCTTTGACGAGAATGCAATATGCCGTTGGAACACCTGTGCTGCCGCATGACGGAAAATGGGATTGCCTCTCGTGCTGCCAGCGGCGGCCGGGTGAGCCGTCAGGTCCATAATGTTTGATAAAATGCTAAAAGTTACAAAAGTATGACAAATTTAGTAATGACGTGGGAAGTGAAATGTGATATGATGTAACTGCCTGTGATGGTGACAGGCAGCTACATTATAAAGAGAGGTCAAAATATAAGATGAACAAAAAAATCATACCCGTAATTGTGGCGTTGGTGCTGATCCTGATAATTGGCGTTGTGGGCTTCGGGGGACAGCTGCTGGAAAAGTACACCTATAGTAAAGAACTTGCCGATATGGATGCATATTACGGCGTTTCTGAGGGGCAGCTGGCAATTCTGCTGCAGGATGAGTGGCTATCCGAAAAAGCGGTGCTGCAGGATGGGGCAGTATATTTTGACCTGGACACAGTGCATCAATATCTGAATGAAGGTTTTTATGCGGATATAAATGAACAGAAACTGCTTTATACGACAGCAAATGATACGGCAGAAGCACTGTTCGGCGAGAAGGCATATTCCGATAAGGACGGTACTCACTCTGTTGAATATGTCATATGTCAGATGCGGGGGGATATTCTGTACCTGGCAGCTGACTATGTGAAGCAGTATACTAATTACGCCTATTCCCTTTATGACCGGCATCTGCAGATGTATACACAGTGGGGTGAAAAGCAGACCATGGAGATTGTGAAGGATACCCAAATTCGCCAGCGGGGCGGAATTAAGAGTCCTATCCTGAGGGAAATGGAGGAGGGGGAGACGGTAGAGCTGCTGGAGGAAATGGAAGACTGGAGTAAGGTAAAGACATCTGACGCCATTATCGGATATGTGGAGAACAAGAGGCTGGCAAACCGGCAGACTGAGACGGAGGTTCCTGTTACCGATTATACAGCGGACGAGTATACTTCCGTTTCCATGCAGGGAAAAGTAAGCCTGGGATTTCATGCCATAGGCGGGGAGGGCGGTAATGCAAAATTATCCGATATGCTGGCGGAAGGTAAAGGGATCAACGTGATTGCGCCTACCTGGTTCAGCCTGACGGATAATGACGGCAATTTCCGTTCTTTTGCAAGCACACAATATGTGGAACAGGCGCATGGCAGCGGGCTGCAGGTATGGGGAGTCTGGGACAATTTCAACTATAAAAACGAGACGGGAACGGAAGTGAGCAGTTATGAGGTGCTTTCTTCCACTGCAAAGAGAAGAAAGCTGGCCCAGGGTATCGTTGATACTTCCATGGGCTTGGGTCTGGACGGCGTTAACATTGACTTTGAGGGCCTGACAGAGGACTGCGGTGTTCATTATATCCAGTTTCTGAAGGAGCTTTCCGTGTTATGCAGGAAGAACGGGCTTATTCTGTCGGTTGATAATTATGTACCCTTTAACTTTAATAACTATTACAGACTTGATATTCAGGGAATGGTGACGGATTATGTGATTATTATGGGGTATGATGAACACTGGCACGGAAGCGGCGATCCGGGAAGCGTGGCAAGTATCAGCTATGTTTCGAACGGACTGGAAAGAACGCTGGCGCAGGTTCCGGAGGAAAAGATAGTGAACGCATTGCCTTTTTATATGATTCTCTGGAAGACAGAGGGAACGGAAGTGACGGATCAGTATATTACAGTGAATAATGTGGATGATTACCTGGCGCGGGTGAATGTGGAGCCTGAATGGGATGAGACGACCTGCCAGAATTATGCGGAATGGCAAAGCGGCGCGGTTACCTACCAGATATGGGTGGAAGATGCGGAATCCATCGGAGTGAAGCTGAGCGTGATGGCTCAGAAGAACCTGGGAGGCGTTGCAGTATGGCGTCTGGGCTATGGAACGCCGGAAGTGTGGGAATTGATAGCGTCCTATGCAAATTCGTGACGGATTTGTTGTCATTTATGTTCTTTTATAGAATATAAATGGTAAAAAGCTTGCACAGGACATGAAAAGAATGAACGGATTTCAGTACAAACTGTTGTCAGGGGCAATTGCGGCAATGCTGGTTGCATCCATACTGTATGTGGGGAGGGAGGCGGCTGTTTATGTCACCGGCAGGAGTGTGGGGGCGGAGAAGGATAAGGAAAGGATTTGCGTGGTCGTTGATGCGGGACATGGAGGGGATGATCCCGGAAAGGTGGGCATCAATGGCGTAAACGAAAAGGATGTCAATCTGCAGATTGCAGAGCTGGTGAAGGTGTTTTTGGAGGCAAATGATATTGAAGTGATTATGACCCGGGAATCGGACGAGGGGCTGTATGATGCGGACGCTTCCAATAAAAAAGTGCAGGATATGAAAAGGCGGATTGCGCTGATAGAGGAAAGCGAACCGGCGCTGACAGTCAGCATTCATCAGAACAGCTACCCGGAGGAGTATGTTCACGGAGCACAGGTATTTTATTATACGGGAAGTACTCAGGGACAGCTGCTGGCGTCAGCCGTTCAGAGGCAGCTGGTACAGAAAGCGGATCCGGAGAACAAGCGTCAGGTCAAGGCTAACGACAGCTATTATCTGCTGAAGAAGACGGGGGTGCCTATCGTCATCGTGGAATGCGGCTTCCTCTCCAACAGCGCGGAGGCGGAGAAGCTCTGTACGCCGGAGTACCAGCAGCGGGTGGCATGGGCCATACATATGGGGATTTTGGAATATCTGAATACAAACGGGAATTAGGGATTTTAAGGGCACTGTTCTGACAAAATACAGGACCCAGCTGCTGCTGGACGGAGGCGGATCGCCTGCAGGAACCCGAGGATTGCGGCAACTGTGCAGTGACGGTGTTCCTGCAGCAGGTAGATGCGGTGCGGAGGGACTATGCATCAGCCCACTCTATGGCGATGCCCGTGGTATTGGGGCCTACATGGGAGGAGACAATCAAGTTCAGTGTTGCCTCATAATCGCTGTTTACCAGGGATTTACATTTTTCAAACAGGCTGCCGTTGCCTACATAGATGGAACCCAGCCTGTGGATTTTTCGGGATTCCGTAATACGTTGGAGGTTCCGCAGTGCGTTATTGATGCCCCTGTTTTTCCGGTAAGGCTCAATTCGGCCGTTTTTCATGGTGAGGATTACCTTGATATCCAGGATATCTCCAATCTTGCCGACACTGGGAGAGACCCGTCCGCCCTGCACCAGATATTTAAAATCGTCCACAACAAAATACAGATCAATCAGGTTTACACGTCTTCTGATTTCTGCAGCAGTTTCATGCAGACTTTTTCCGGCATTCTTCATCTCCAGAGCATCGACGCATAGAAAACCGCTTCCCAGGGTTGCGCTCAGGGAATCAATCACTTCAATTTCACATGTGGGATAGAATTCTTTTAAATCGTCGGCTATCATGCAGATTGTATTGTGAGATCCGCTTAAGCCGGAGGAAACCGTGATGCATAAGATGTCTTTTCCCTCCTGCAGAACGGACTCAAAGCTTCGGCGCACGAAATCGGGATTGACGCCGGAGGTGTAAGCTCTGCGGCTTCGCAGCTGTTCGAAGAAGGCGTCACGGGACAGGATCTGTTCGTCCCCGTAGATTCTGTCTTCTTCAAAGTAATAATACTGGGGCAGCATTGATACTTCTGCTCCGTAAGGAGAGGGTAAGTCCACATCTCCATCGGTAAAAATAATAAAATCCTTCATCTGACCCATCCTTTTCTTTCCGGTTATTCCAATAACAGCGTCCGGGAACCTCTGATTTCACTGAATCCGCAAACCAGATATAAGACTTCAGTGAAAGGAAAATTTTAACCATATTAATATATCGGCATATATTTCATAATATGTAGATGGGTTTAAAAAATTAATATTTATGCACCGAATTCAGGTGACACGACTTGGGACACTTTCTTTATTTGGCACAAATCGCCTCCCCGGCTGGACTATGATATGATTTTCATAAACAGGAAATAATATGCTTTACATGTATCTGTAGTATGTGCTATTATATGTAGTATATAAAACTATATAAAGAAATTTTGGGAACTTTGTTATCTGACATACCATGACGTAAGGACCATAAGGGATTTCATTCCCAATCGTCCGCATCGGCGCGTTTCGTTCGCGGACTATTTTATATCAGAGTACAGAAACAGAGGATAGGAGAGCATATTATGAGTTTTAAAATCGTTGTAGACAGCTGTTGTGAACTGCCTGAGGAGATGCTTTTGGATAAAAGATTTGAGCGGGTACCACTGGGACTGGAGGTGGGAGAATACAGTATATTGGATGACGAGAATTTCAATCAGGCGGAATTTCTGAAAAAGGTGGCGGAATGTCCCAAGTGTCCCAAATCTTCCTGTCCGTCTCCGGAACGTTTTATGGAGAGTTATGCTGAGGAAGTCGATCATGTATACGCAGTGACGCTTTCTTCTCACTTGAGTGGCAGCTATAACAGTGCCGTGGTGGGAAAAAAGCTTTATGAGGAAAAATACGGAAAAAAGCAGATTCATGTGGTGGATTCCCAGTCAGCAAGCGGAGGGGAGGCTCAGATTGCGCTGAAGCTGGCGGAACTGGAGGAAGCCGGCTACCCTTTCGAACAGATTGTGAAAAAGATAGAAGACTATCGGGACAGTGTCCAGACTTATTTTGTGCTTGACAATCTGGAAACCCTGCGCAAAAACGGCCGTTTGACAGGTGTGAAGGCATTGGTGGCTTCAACCTTGAATATCAAGCCGGTCATGGGAGCGGACAGGGGAGAAATTATTCAGCGGAGTCAGACCATAGGTATCAAAAAAGCTTTGGGGAAGCTGGCGGAACTTGCTGCAGCAGAAGTGAGAAGGCCGGAGGAGAGAAGATTGATTATCACGCATTGCAATGCACCGGAGCGTGCGGTGCAGGTGAAAAAGCAGATTATGGCCAGCGCTGCATTCAAGGAGTGCATTATTATGGATACCAGGGGAATCAGCAGCATGTATGCCAATGACGGAGGTGTGATTGTGACCACCTGATGTTTTGACTGTATAGCATATCACGGAACCATTCGGCACATTTATTCCGCACAATGATTGCAGAATCTACTGAAACAGGCGGTATATCCAGAAGAACAGGACACTTTCAACTGCAAAAATAAACGGCATACCATATTTGAAATACCAATGTTTCGTTTTGTGCCGAAAATGGTACATGCCCAGGGTGCAGCCCAAAGCGCCGCCCAACAGGGCAACGCCAAATAAAGCAGCCTCGGGGGTGCGCCAGGCACCCCGAATGGCTTTTTTCTTATCCGTACCCATCATCACAAAACCCACGATATTTATAATTACGAAATAAGTTCCCCAGATTTCCATATGTTCAGAACATCCTTTCGCCAGGGTGAGATATAGATGTGCGTGTGTATGGCATTTTCAAACACTAAATCAGGTATACTTATGCATGGTACTTACATGCGTTAGAACATGTTCTCGCCAGGCGAGACATACATGGTACTTACATGCGTTAGAACATGTTCTCGCCAGGCGAGACATAGATGTACTTATGCATGGTACTTACATGCGTTAGAACATGTTCTCGCCTTGATTGGCCATCTTCATCGCCCTGACCTTGCAGGAAAGCCCGAACAGGTTGATAAATCCCTCCGCATCATGATGATCATACAGGTCTCCGGTGGTAAAGGAAGCAATGCTTTCATTGTACAGTGTATACGGGGAAGTGGTGCCTGCCTTGATAATATTGCCTTTGTACAGTTTGAATTTTACTTCTCCGGTCACATATTTCTGTGTCTCTTCGATAAATGCCTGCTCGGCCAGGCGCAGAGGGGTGAACCATTTTCCCTCATAGACAAGGCTTGCGAAACGGCTGCCGATTTCTTTCTTCATTGCGTAGGTATCCCTGTCAAGAATCAGCTCCTCCAGCTGCTGATGCGCTTCCATCAGGATAGTGCCGCCGGGGGTCTCATACACGCCGCGGGATTTCATACCAACCACACGGTTTTCGACAATATCCACAATTCCGATGCCGTGCCTGCCGCCCAGTTCATTCAGGGTATGGATGATGTCGGAAACCTTCATTGTCTTTCCGTTGACAGAGACAGGAATGCCTTTTTCAAATGTCATGGTGACATACTCGCCTTCTTCAGGCGCCTTCTCAGGCGTGGTGCCCAGTACCAGAAGATGATCAAAATTAGGTTCGTTTGCAGGGTCCTCCAGTTCCAAACCCTCATGGCTGATGTGCCAGATATTGCGGTCACGGCTGTAAGAGGAGTCTGCGGAAAAAGGAAGATGAATTCCGTGTGCCTTGCAGTATTCGATTTCGGATTCGCGGGAATCCATGTTCCACTTATCATTTCTCCATGCGGCAATGATCTTAAGGTCAGGGGCCAAGGCCTTGATGCCCAGTTCGAAGCGAATCTGGTCGTTTCCCTTTCCTGTAGCGCCGTGGCAGATGGCGGTAGCGCCTTCCTTCCTTGCAATTTCTACCAGTTTTTTTGCAATCAGCGGCCTTGCCATGGAAGTGCCCAGCAGATATTTATTCTCATAAACGGCGTATGCCTGAACACAGGGCACTATGTACTCGTCACAGAATTCATCAATGACATTTTCAATGTAGAGTTTGGATGCACCGCAGGATTTTGCGCGCTCTTCAAGGCCGTCCAGTTCTTCCGCCTGTCCGCAGTCCACACAGACGCAGATGACTTCATAATCAAAATTTTCCTTTAACCAGGGAATGATGGCGGTGGTATCCAGGCCGCCGGAATAAGCCAGAACTACTTTTTCCTTCATATTGTTAATAAACCTCCGCATAGTAATGAATTTTCACTGCTTTTTGCCTTAACACACTATACAACATTCCGTTTGGAAATGCAAGGTTTTTACTTCCCGTCTTACTGCAGGAAATTTTGTCAGAGCAGGGAAGCCCTTAATTCTTCGCCGCTTTTTGCGCTTAAATAAGCAGGGGCGATATCAAAGACGGTTTTGCAGCCAGAGGCACCTTCCTGTGAGAGACGGTATGCTGCCCTGGCATAGGCTATGATGACGCTGGCGGTGAATTCCGGATTGGAATCCAGCTTCAGACTGTATTCTATGAGATGGCGGTTTTCGTTTTCCCAGCCGGTAGTACCGCTGCGCAGTACAAGGCCGCCGTGGGGGATTCCGCTGTGATCCCGTTTTAATTCTTCTTCGCTGATAAAATGCACTACAGTGTCGTAGTCGGCAAAATAATTGGGCATGGTCTTGATTTCTTTTTCAATCCTTGCCAGGTCAGCGCCTTCTTCCGCTACTACAAAGCATTCCCTGGTATGCTTCTGCCGGGTGGACAATTCCGGGTTTTCGCCGGCCCGCACTGCCGCAAGCGCGCTTTCCACCGGGATGGTGTACTGTCTGGCATCCTTTACGCCCGCAATTCTGCGCACCGCATCGGAATGCCCCTGGCTTACGCCCCTTCCCCAGAACGTATAGTCACTTCCTTCGGGAAGGATTGCATTGGCATACATCCTGTTCAGGGAAAACATACCGGGGTCCCAGCCCACGGAGATAACGGCTGTCCTGCCGCCCTTTTTCGCGGCGGCGTCCACATTTGCGAAATGCTCCGGAATCTTTGCATGGGTGTCAAAGCTGTCCACCACATTGAAAAGCTCTGCATACCGGGGGGTCTGCACCGGAAGGTCCGTGGCGCTGCCTCCGCAGAGAATCAGTACATCCAATTCGTCCTTCCACTTTTCCGCCTCGCTGACAGGGCAGACCGTTGCCGTCTCCGTAAGGATGGCAACGTCTGCAGGATTTCTCCTGGTAAAGACGGCCTTCAGTTCCATATCCGGATTCTGGCGGATGGCGCATTCCACGCCCCGTCCCAGATTGCCGTAGCCTAAAATACCGATTTTGATACGCATAAATCTCCTCCTTATTTGAGAGCTGTCCGCAAACCTGTAAGTCTGCCGGACCCGCTCTTTGGAATCTCTCCCGCCGGCGCATATTTGGAAAAATGCCGTCTGCAGGAGGTGCGCTTCCTTTACTTATGGAATGTAGCCAATTATAGCAGTGAAATTCCGGAAAGTCAATTGATACTTTAGCAGTGCGCAGTGTTAATTCGGAAACGTTTCGCCGGAGAAGGATACGGTTTTTGCTTGTGTTATGGAAAGTTTATGTTAAAATAGGGAAGAAGGGCGAAAGCTTATGGGAAAGAGGTATTCGCCGGCGGGCAGGAGAATAAGTATCAATAAACAGTGTTTCCGCCTTTGGCGGCAGCACGGCGATAAGGGATTTTCCGTGCAGGTGCCTGGCGGGGGCAGGACAGGGAGGGAATCATATATTATGAAAATCGTGGTGTTGGCGGGAGGAATCAGTACGGAGCGTGATGTGTCATTGAGTTCCGGCGGGATGATCTACCAGGCGTTGAAAAAGAACGGGCATCAGGTTATTTTACTGGATGTGTATCTGGGGATAGAGGGAGATACGGACGGAATCTTTACATGGGAGCAGGACTGGTCGGCTTTGGCCTGCGCGGTGGGAGAGAAGGCTCCGGATCCGGAAGCGGTGAAGGCATTGCGGAAGGATGGGGGAAAGGGATTTTTCGGCCCGGGGGTATTGAAAATCTGTCAGGAGGCGGACTGTGTTTTTTTGGCGCTCCACGGCGCCAACGGCGAGGACGGCAGGATTCAGGCGTGCTTTGAGCTTCTGGGGATTTCCTATACGGGAGCGGATTTTGTGGGTTCCTGTCTGGCTATGGATAAAGGAATTGCAAAGGATATTTTCAGGGCCTGTCAGATTCCCACACCCCAGGGAATCAGGCTTAGGAAAGGGGAGGCAGAACAGGCGAAAGTACCGTTTCCCTGTATCGTGAAGGCATCCTGCGGAGGGTCCAGCATAGGCGTCTGTATTGCCCGGGACGAAGAGGCGTACAGGCAGGCCAGGGAGGAAGCTTTCCGGTACGGCGATGAGGTTATTGTGGAGCAGTATATTCAGGGCAGGGAATTTTCCGTAGGCGTTCTGGACGGAAAAGCGCTGCCGGTGATAGAGATGGCGCCTAAAGAAGGATTTTATGATTATAAAAATAAATACCAGTCAGGGACTACCGTAGAGACCTGTCCGGCGGAGATTCCGGCGGAGAAAGCCGTTGAAATGCAGGAAATTTCCGAGCGGGTATTCCGGGCACTGCGGCTGAAAAGCTACGCACGCATGGACTTTGTCATGAGCGGCGTGGGAGAAGTTTTCTGTCTGGAGGCAAATACACTGCCGGGGATGACGCCTACCTCATTGCTGCCCCAGGAAGCAGCCGCAGCCGGGATGGATTTCGGGCAGCTCTGTGAGGCGATTCTGGAGCTGGCCAAAGGCACTGACGACCAAGACGGCATGGGGGTCGGTGAAGGGCAGCAGGTATAAGCGAATAGAATGCAGATAACGGATACAGGTGACGTTTCCGGGAAAGGACATGGAAATTCGGTATGATGGATTTAACAATCAGGGAAATTGCGGAGGCGTGCGGAGGGAAGCTGACGCTCCGGGGAGGAACGGCAGAGGCTGACGCGTCTGTCGCTTCGGTGGTAATCAATTCCAGGCTTGTGGAACCCCGGGGGGTATTTATCGCCACCGTGGGAGAACGGGTGGACGGACACAGGTTCATACCGGCGGCATTCGCACAGGGAGCCATATTGGCGGTGACCCAGAAGGAGCCGGAGCAGGTGGAGGCGGAGCATGGCTGCATGGCTTCGGAATGGGGAGCCTGGGTCCTGGTGGAGGACACCCTGCAGGCACTGAAGGACATTGCGGAGGCCTACAGAAGGAAGCTTTCCGTGAAAATCGTCGGCATTACCGGCAGTGTGGGCAAGACCAGCACCAAGGAGTTTATAGCGGGAGTACTGGCGGAAAAATATCATGTGCTGAAGACGGAAGGAAATTTCAATAATGAAGTGGGGGTACCCCTGACGCTTCTGCGGATCCGCGGGGAACATGAGGCTGCGGTGGTGGAGATGGGAATCAGTGATTTTGGGGAGATGCATCGACTGAGCAAAATGGTGCGCCCCAATGTCTGCGTGATTACCAATATAGGACAAAGCCACCTGAACAATCTGATAGACCGGGACGGCATTCTGCGGGCCAAGTCGGAAATCTTTGACTATATGGCGGAGGACGGGGAAGTCTGTCTGAACGGCGAGGATGACAAGCTGGCGGCGCTTAAGGAGATCAAGGGGCATAAGCCGCATTTCTTCGGTCTGGGGAGAAACCCGGCGGAGGAAGTATCCATGGCGGATATTGTGGGAAAAGGGCTGTGGGGCAGCGATGCCGTGCTGCGTGTGGGACCGCGGGATGACGGCATGAAGCCGGAGTGCGCGCAATGCAGCGGTCAGATGCCGGGGCGTGTAGCGTCTGCGGAAGACGGGAGGCAGACAGGCGGTACAACGCTTCCCGTCCGTATTCCCCTGCCCGGGGAGCATATGGTGCTGAATGCGGCTGCCGCGGCCTGCGTGGCGTGGCTGTTGGGGCTGTCGCCGGAGGAAATCGCGGCAGGCATCGCCGGGGTAACTGCCGTCAGCGGGCGGACCAATATCCTGCGCCTGCCCCGGTATACGATCATTGACGACTGCTATAATGCCAACCCGGCATCCATGAAAGCGGCCGTCAACCTGCTGGCCATGGCAGACACGGAGAAAGTGGCCATACTGGGGGATATGCTGAATCTGGGCGAAGGGTCTCACAGATACCATGGGGAGATTGGCAGGCAGGCGGGACTCCTGGGAATCGGCCATATCCTGTGTGTGGGTTCCGAATCGGAACATATGTTCCGCGAGGCGCAGGCGCATGTAGGGGGAGCAATTGCTGAGGGGAGTGATACGACGGATGCGGCACAGGAGAATGCCGTGAGGGCAGGCGTGAAAGAGGGAAAGACTTTCCCGGCGGTTCAGGCACATGGGAAAGCGCAGGTTCGCTGGTACCCGGATACGAATGCCCTGCTGGAAGCGCTTGCGGCCGATTGCGGCAGGCTAGTGCCGGAAGGGAGTACCGTCCTCATAAAGGCTTCCCATGATATGGGGTTTGCGGGAGTTCTGGAACACCTGAAGGAAAGGGCACAATATTTATAAAATATTAACCTTATATACGGATAATTATAATAAAATGGTATCGTGCGGTGAAAGCTGCACGGACGAAACGCAGGACAGAGGTATCAAATGGACGAAAAAATATTAATCGCTGACGATGAAGCGGAGATTGCGGATCTTGTGGAGCTGTATCTGAAAAACGAGGGCTTCCGGGTCCTGAAATGCTATGACGGGACTGCGGCGCTGAAAACGGCGGAGGCGGAGACACCGGACCTTGCCATCCTGGACATTATGCTTCCCGGTGTGAACGGACTGGAAATCTGCCGGAAAATCCGGGAGAAGCACAATTATCCCATCATCATGCTGACTGCCAGGGACGGGGAGATGGATAAAATCAACGGCCTGACCCTGGGGGCGGACGATTATATCACCAAGCCTTTTCTGCCCCTTGAGCTTGTGGCCAGGGTGAAGGCACAGCTGCGCCGTTATAAGCGGTATAATACGGGTACGCCTCAGGAGGATGTTTATTCCGTTTCGGGAATGGTGCTGAACGACAAGACCCATGAGTGCTATTTAAACGAGAAACTTTTAAACCTGACACCCACGGAATTTGCCATCCTTCGTATTCTCTGCCAGCGCAAAGGCCAGGTGGTCAGCGCGGAAGAACTGTTCCATCTCATCTGGGGGGAAGAATACTACACCAAGAACAACAATACCATTACGGTGCATATTCGCCATTTGAGGGAAAAAATGGGGGATTCTTTCGAGGAGCCGAAGTATATCAAGACGGTCTGGGGGTGCGGATACAAAATTGAAGGTTAAAAATGGAGAGAAAACACGTCCTGGAAGAAAAACGCTCCCTGGGAAGAAAGCACGCCATGGCGGAAAAATGTTCCCCAGGGAGAAAGCATTCCCCGTAAGAACCATGTTCCATGTAAATAAGAAACTCAAGAGAACCCTGATTACCCTGTTCATCATTGCGGCAGGGGTGTTTCTGTGCAATCTTCTGTATCTGATGCTGGATTATGCCTTCAACGGGTTTATTCGGGAGTGGTTTGCCCGTGAATTTATGTATATGGAATGGATATCCGCGGAGGAAGCGGCGGAGGGTTACTATTATATACACATTCGTTGGTCCAGGATAAAAGAAGTTGCCTTCAAGGTATTTTTAGTGATGATTCCGGTGCTAGCGCTTTTCATGCGCCTGGTTTCCGTGATTTATGCCTCCTGGCGGGAGAAGCAGGTTATACGCACTGCCGGGCACATGATAAATGATTTCATGCGCCACGACAGGGAGGCGTCCGAGGTGTTTCCTGCGGAATATGCGGAGATATCCCTGCAGATGGCGGAAATCAAGGCGGCCATCCAGCGCCAGGAGCAGCTGCAGAAGGAGGAAGCAGGCAGGAAAAACGACCTGATCACCTATCTTGCACACGACCTGAGAACGCCCCTTACTTCTGTCATCGGTTACCTGAGCCTGCTGGATGAGGCACGGGACATGCCCCAGGCACAGAAGACGAAATACATTCATATTACCCTGGATAAAGCCCATCGGCTGGAAAAGCTGATCAATGAATTTTTTGAGATTACACGGTATAATTTACAGCAGATTCTGCTGGAGAAGGAGATGGTGGATCTGCACTTTATGCTGATACAGCTGACCGATGAATTTTATCCGATTTTAAGTACACACGGAAATACCATTTCGCTGGAGATGCAGCAGAAAGCCATGGACGGGACAATCACGGAACCGGGAGACAGTATGAACGTCTATGCGGACGGGGAGAAGCTGGCCAGGGTTTTCAATAATATTCTGAAAAATGCCGTGGCCTATAGCTACCCGGACACGGAGATAAAGGTCAGGTGTATTGCCGGTGAGGAAATGGTCAGCATTACTTTCTCAAACAGAGGAAAAACAATTCCCGCCCAGAAGCTGGATGCGGTATTCGAAAAGTTTTTCCGGCTGGACGAAGCCCGTTCTACCGATAATGGGGGGGCCGGATTGGGACTGGCCATTGCGAAGGACATCGTCACGCTCCACGGAGGCAGGATCACGGCGGAGAGCGTGGACGAGGTGACTGCATTTACCGTGGAGCTTCCGGTTTGGACACAGTAACGGAGCTGCCGTATTAAGAGAATCTGTACAAGATATAACATATCCGGCAGCCAGGTATAGCGATATCCGGTTTTAAGGCTTTTCATGAGACAGCCCCATATATTCCTGCTTCAATTCGAAATAGCGGTCCTTTATCAGCTGGCTGACATAAGTTCCCGTTTTCTTGCGCTCGCTTTTGTCCAGCCTGTCAAGAAAAACCGGTTTCTGGAATTCGATGACCACAGTGGCCCTGCGGATCCGGGGCAGGTGATCTTCGAATATGGCGGCGGAGTTGAGCAGCACCATGGGGACTACGGGTACGCCGCCTTTTTCTGCGATCTTAAAGCTGCCGTCATGAAAGGGAAGGAAGGTATCGTTTTCCCGATTGCGGGTTCCTTCGGGGAAAATGCACAGGGAAGTGCCGTTTTTGACTTCCTCCACGCCTTTCAGTATGGTTTTCAGCCCCTCCTTGATATTGTCCCTGTCAAGGAAGAGACAGTGGATGGCTTTCATCCAGTTCTTCAACAGAGGATAGCGGAGCATCTCTTTCTTTGCCACGTAACCGGTGATGCCGGGAAAATGGGAATATGTGAGTACGATATCAAAATAGCTGCGGTGATTGCCCACATACAGGACGGCGCTGTCGGCAGGAATGTTTTCCGTGCCTCTGACAATGAGCCTGGTGCCCGCGAGAAAGATAATACAGCGGAAAGCCCAGCCAACGATTGCCTTTGCGGCCCGGTCACTGCGTTCGGGATTGGACCTGCCAATGACCCACAGCACCAACAGCATCGGTATGCCCAGAATCAGAAACAGAATCAGATAAGTCGCAATCAATATAAGTCGAATCATTGTAGATTTCTCCTTTGGCAAATGTTTTCCGGCACGCCCTTTATCTTAGCATAGAAATCCGAAAAAGTACATAGAATATAGAGAAAAAGATTGTGGGGTTTTTCGTTGAAAGCAAATCCATTCCATCAAAAATTTACGGGGAAATTCCTACGGACCGGGCTGCTGATACTGCTGGCTGCCTGCACACTGCTGCTGGGCGGATGTACGCTGCTGAGCGAGGAGAAGGTCAAACTGCGCGACCTGGAATTTACGGTGCTGGGAGAGGAGAAGATACCGGAGCAGCTGACGGCGATTATCGCGGGAAAAAAGAAGGAGCCGTTCCAGATTACGTATACGGATAATACGAATCTGTATATATGTATCGGGTATGGGGAGCAGGAGACGGGAGGTTACAGCATTGCGGTGAATGAACTGTACCTGACGGATACGGGCATCATGGTAAACACAAGCCTTCTCGGTCCGGAAGCGCCAAATCAGGAGAATAAGGCGCCGTCCTGTCCTTACATAGTGATTAAGACGGAGTATCTGGAGCAGACCGTCACATTTGAATAAAACATATTCGGAGTGCGGGCGCTGAACCGGTAAGGGGACGGCGCCTGTATTGCGTCCGTCGGGTCTCCGGGCTGCCGGAACCGCATGTGTCCAGCTGCAACAGTTCAGCTGTTTTTGATGCTGAAAATTGGGCTTCACCGGAATTGACTTTATTTATGTCATATTGTATAATTAGGACCAATTCATTTAAAGGAGTATACAACTATGCATTGGTCAGATAAAATTGCAGAGAAGATTATCAGCAGAAATCCGGACAAGGAGGAATATGTCTGCGCGGCGGGCATCAGTCCGTCCGGATCCATTCATATCGGGAATTTCAGAGACATTGCGACCAGTTTGTTTGTGGTGAAGGCGCTTGAGAGAAAGGGAAAGAAGGCGAAGCTGCTTTTTTCCTGGGATGAATATGACAGGATCCGGAAGATTCCGGTAAATGTGCAGAAGGCGGACAAGGGGATGGAGAAATACATCGGAGCCTCCTACGCGGATGCGCCCAATCCCTTCGGCACGGAGGAAGCCACCTACGCCGAATATTTCGAGAAGGAGTTTGAGGCTTCCATCAGGCGCTTCGGCATCAAAATGGACTACAGGTACCAGGCCCGGATGAATAAGAGCGGCAAATATAAGGAATATGTTATCGAGGCCCTGCGTAAGCGCGGGGAGATATTTGATATCCTGGACAGCTTCCGCACCCAGGATGCCCAGGAGGGGGAGCGGGAGGCATATTACCCGGTGAGTATCTATTGCCCGGAATGCAACAGGGATACTACGAAGATTACCTCCCTTTCGGATGACTGCACCAAAGCGCATTATGTCTGCAAGTGCGGTCATGAGGGAGAGCATGATTTCACACAGGATTTCAACTGTAAGCTGGCGTGGAAGATTGACTGGCCCATGCGCTGGAAATATGAGCAGGTGGATTTCGAGCCGGGCGGAAAAGACCATGCCAGCCCCGGGGGAAGCTACGACACCAGCAAGGTCATCGCGAAGAAGATATTCGATTATGAAGCGCCGGTTTTCCAGGGCTATGAATTTATCGGCATCAAGGGGACCACGGGCAAGATGTCCGGTTCCACAGGGCTGAATCTGACGCCGGAGACACTGCTGAATATCTATCAGCCGGAGGTGATTCTGTGGCTCTACGCGAAGTCTGATCCCACGAAGGCATTTGACTTCTGCTTTGACGACGGGATTCTGCGGCAGTACTTTGAGTTTGACAAGCAGTACAACGCTTATTTGGACGGCAGTGCGGATGATTATGTACGGGATATCATGAACAGCTGCCTGATGTTTGACAAGGAGATCAGCACCGTGCCCATGTCCCACCTGGTGCAGCTGGGTTCCGTTGTGGATTTCAACGTGGAGATGCTGGAGACCGTATTTGAGAAAATCGGGACGCCCTATAAATACGAAGACTTTAAGGAACGCCTGGGGCTGGCGAAATACTGGCTGGAGAATTGTGCCCCGGAAAATGTAAACAGGCTGTGCCCGGTGCGCAACTGGCCTGTGTACAACGAACTGGACGATAAGGAGAAAGCGGCGGTGGCCATGCTGTACGCCGGCCTGAACGGAAACGAATACACATTGGACGAGCTGAATAAGGAACTGTACGAAATTCCGAAGAGAATATACGGCTATGACGCGTCTGATTTGAAGGCGCTGCAGGGAACCTTTTTCAAGAATGTATACCGTCTGCTGCTGAACAAGGAGAAGGGACCCAGGCTGTATCTGTTCCTGTACGCCATCGAGAAGGACAAGTTCCTGTCGCTGCTGGATTTCTCAACTCCCATTACGGAAGAGGAGGAACAGGCCCTGGCGCCGAAGGAAGAGGCGCCGGAGCCGGAGGAAAAACAGGTTGTATACGGAGATCCCGACCCGGTGGCGCCGGTGGCTGCGGAGATCGACGCGGAAGAATTCCGGAAAACCGATCTGCGGGTGTGCAAGGTATTAAAATGCACGGAAATCCGCAAGTCACACAGCTGTTACAAGCTTACGCTGTTCGACGGCCTGAAAGAGCGGGTTATTGTGTCAAGTATCAGGGAATACTACAAGCCGGAGGAACTCGTCGGCAGGAAGATTATTGTGGTGGCAAACTTAAAGCCGGCCCGCCTGGTAGGGGTTACCAGCGAGGGCATGCTGCTGGCGGGAACCAATAATGCCTGCGGATGCCAGGTGATATTTGTGGATGATATCGTGCCGGAGGGAACAAGGATTTGCTGAAAACCGGAATGATGTCAGTGAGGTAAAGAAACTGAGATTCTCGGAATGTGAAAGGATTATGCGATGAAGCAGAAGCAGACAGCCCGCGTGCTTTCCCAGAGGGAAATCGCACCGGACATTTATGACATGTGGATTGAGACTTCCCTGGCGGAAGAGGCGAAGCCGGGGCAGTTCCTGGGGGTGTATCCGAAGGATAAAAGCACCTTGCTGCCGCGCCCGATCAGTATATGCGAGGTTCGCTGCGCTGGGGATGCCGATTCTGCGGGAGTCAATGCGCTCCGCATCGTCTACCGCGTCGCAGGCGCGGGAACCAGGGAGTTTTCCGGCTGGCGCCCGGGAGAGTCCATTGCGCTGCTGGGACCTCTGGGCAACGGTTTCCCCCTGGAAAAAGGTATCGGAAAAAAGGTGTTTCTGATGGGCGGCGGCATCGGCATCCCCCCCATTCTGGAGCTGGCCAGGCGCCTGGAGGCGGAGAAGCAGATTGTCGTTGGCTACCGGGACAATACGCTTTTCCTGAAAGAAGACCTGGACGGGTACGGTTCCGTATATACGGCAACGGAGGACGGAAGCGCGGGTACGAAGGGAAACGTGATGGATGCCATTCGGGAGAACGGCCTGGAGGCGGATATGATTTATGCCTGCGGTCCCATGCCCATGCTCCGCGCCATCAAAAAATATGCGGCTGAGCATCAGATTCCCGCCTATATTTCACTGGAGGAGCATATGGCCTGCGGCGTGGGTGCGTGCCTTGGCTGTGTGGTGAAAACCAGGGAAGTCAACCATCATTCCCATGTGAACAATGCCCGGATTTGTACGGACGGGCCTGTGTTTGAAGCGGGGGATGTGGAGATATAATCCATGGCAGGAAGCGGAAAGGCCTTGTGAGGCGGAAAATTCCAGACAGGGAAAAGGAGAAGACGGATATGAATACAGAGGTCGTAATTGCAGGTGTCCCGCTGAAAAATCCGGTTATGACAGCATCGGGAACCTTTGGCTCGGGGATGGAATACGCGGAATTCGTGGATTTGAATCAGCTGGGAGCCGTGGTGACCAAGGGGGTGGCCAATGTGCCGTGGCCGGGCAATGCCACGCCCAGAGTGGCGGAGGTGTACGGCGGCATGCTCAATGCCATCGGGCTTCAGAATCCGGGTATTGACGTCTTTCTGGAGCGGGACATTCCTTTTCTGAAGCAGTATGATACCAAAGTCATCGTCAATGTCTGCGGAAAGACGGTGGAAGACTACGTGGAAGTAGTAGAAAGGCTGGGGGAGGAGAGCGCCGTTGCCATGCTGGAGATTAACGTCTCCTGTCCCAACGTGAAGGAGGGTGCCATTGCCTTCGGCCAGAATGCGGACGCCCTGTCCGGCATTACCAGGGAGATCAAAAAACACGCAAAACAGCCGGTTATCATGAAATTAAGTCCCAATGTAACCGATATCGGGGAGATGGCGAAGGCGGCGGAAGCGGCCGGGGCGGATGCCCTGTCTCTGATTAACACCATCACCGGCATGAAGATCGATATTCAAAAGAGAAAATTTGCCATCGCCAACAAGACCGGCGGCATGAGCGGACCGGCCATTAAACCCATTGCCGTGCGCATGGTATACCAGGCAGCCCAGGCGGTTAAGATTCCCGTCATCGGTATGGGGGGGATTGCAAGCGGGGAGGATGCCGTTGAATTCCTCCTGGCCGGTGCCAGCGCGGTGAGCGTGGGTGCCATGAATTTCGTCAATCCGTATGTCACGGCGGAGGTGGTTCGGGGAATCGAACATTATATGGAACAGTATCATGTGGAGAATGTCACCGACCTGATAGGGTCCGTGGACTGAAGCGGATATGAGGCATTGCGGAATATCGCGGCGCACACCTTCATATATATTCCTATACGAGTATATATGGAGGTGTTTTTTGTGGAGCTGATTAAGAGGAATATACATATGGACCACATCAGAGTCCAGGCCGTTACCCAGTTCACACTGGAGGATGATGTAAACCTGCCGGAGAATAAACCGGATATCGCGGCCCTGAATCTGGAAAAGGGGGAGGTCCTCATTGACGAGATTAAGCCGGGGACGGATGCCGTCACGGTGCGGGGCAGGCTTATGTTCGTGGTACTCTACCACACCCAGGAGGAGGGCAGCAGCCTGGTGGTGATGGAGGGCAGGCTTCCCTTTGAGGAAAAAGTCAATATCCAGGGAGTGGTGCCGGGGGATGCGGTGACGGTGGACGGAAAGGTGGAGGACCTTACCGTAAATATGATCAATTCACGGAAACTCAATATTCAATCGCTGGTCACCATGACGGCCAAAGTGGAGGAACTCTACGATGAGGAGGCGCCTATCGGCATCCACGGCGACGAGAAGGTGGAATACCGCCGCATGCCCCTGAACCTGGCACAGATTGCCATCTGCAAAAATGATATTTACCGCATAAAGGAGGAAGTGGCGCTTCCGTCAAATTACCCGAATATTTTCCAGATACTCTGGAACCATATCTCTCTGGGAGATGTGGAATTTAAGGTGATGGAGGAGAAGATTACCGTCTCCGGCGACATTCATTTATTCCTTCTGTACGAGGGAGAGGGGGAGGAACATCCCTGCCGCTGCTTTGAAACCGCGATTCCCTTCAGCGGTATTTTGGAATGCCATGGATGCAGGGAGGGAATGCTGCCGGATATCCGATACCGTCTGGGACAGCAGGAACTGGCGGTGCGCCCTGACTTTGACGGGGAGGAACGCAATGTGGGACTGGAGCTGGTGCTTGATATTTCCATTCGCGTTTATGAAGAGGAAAAGGTGGAAATAATTTCCGATATTTACGGCGTGTCCAGGGAGGTTGAGGCTGTATCCCACAGGGCAAATCTGCGCAGGCTGCTGTCAAGGGTTACCGGCAAGACAAAGGTAACGGACCATATTCATGTCAGCGGCGGAACCGTGCTTCAGCTGCTGCACAGTGAGGGGACCGTTGCGCTGGAACAGCAGAGTACGGTGGAAAACGGCATTTTACTCCAGGGGAGTGTCCTGGTGAAGGTGATGTACATCACGGGAGAGGATGAGTCGCCCTACGGCAGCGCACAGGCGCAGATTCCCTATCAGTATACGTTGGAGATACCGGATATTGCTTCGGAAGATATGGGAGAGGTACATGCGGAGGTGGAGCAGCTCCAGGCTACCATGCTGGACGGTGAGGAGATAGACGTGAAGGCTGTCTTAAGCTTTTCCACGGTGGTATTTAAAAATATTCCGGTGGAACTCATCAGCCAGGTGAATGTATCGGAACTGGACAGCGGCAAGATGAGCGGCCTGCCTGGGATGGTGATTTACATGGTAAAGGAAGGGGACAATCTCTGGAATATCGGGAAGAAATATTATGTTCCGGTAGATGCGCTGAGGGAACTGAATGCCCTGGACAGCGATGAATTGAGAGCGGGGCAGAAGCTGCTGATCGTGAAGGGAGGATGAGGAGAAAGGGGACAGAGGGTCCCGGTTTCGCTTCTCCCGGCTGTTCTGTACCATATCTTATACAAATCTTAATAAAAAAATAAACAAGTATGATACATTCCTGCCCTATATTTATAGAAAACAAGAGCAACCGTTAAACAGCTTGAAAGACAGGGCGAGGTAGAGAGATGTTGGGGCAGGAAAAGTACGCGCGGAGAAGGGACGAATATGCGGAAGCGGAGAGACGGAATCCGTATCTGATTCACTATGAAGAACAGCGCAGACGCCGAGGGCAGGAACGGCTGCGGTATGGGGAAGCGGCATCAGGGCAGGGAGCCGGCGCAATGCCTGTCTCCGAATCCGGCGTTACAGAGGAAGAAATGCCTGCCCGCGGACGTGCATCGGCAGGAGAGGAAGCATTTGCCTACATACATGCAACGTCGGGAAAGGAAGCGCCTGTCCGCAGACGTACATCAGGAGAGGAAGCACCTGCCCGCAGACGACGTTCTTACGGGAGTGAAGCCGTAAGGAGGGACGACGGCGGGCAGACAGACGAACTGGATATCATCGGGTTGGGGGAGCCGACTGTCAGCAGGCGCGGGCGCCGCAGCGTCAAGATCGCGGTATACGATGCAAAAACAGTCCGCCCAGCGTCGCAGTACCCCGGAAGGGGCACGGAAAATCGTAGGGAGACAACCCGCCGCCAAGTGCCGGAGTATCGGGAAGCGGACATGGAAAATCCCAGGGTAATCCGTCGCCCGGCATCGGAATACCGGGAAAACAGGATGGAAAAAACCAGGGAGACAACCCGACATCCGGCGGGACGCAGGGGTGAGGCAGACAGGGAATTCGGACCGGGAGGGTATGCCCGGACCACGCCCGTTCGTTCCGGGCAGGCGCGTCCGGCCGGGGCGGCCAGGAGGCGGGGCGCTTCCCTGCGAAAGAGGCGCGTCATGCGGCAGCGGCTGATGGTGGGCATATGGGTGCTGTGCTTAGCCGCGCTGGGAATTGCATTTTGGGTCAGGAACCACGGTGTGGAGGCAGGGAACGGACAGGGCGGTGATGACGGTTTCCTGTCCGGCCTGGCGGGGAGTACGGCAGGACTGGCATCCGGTAAGGTTGTACAGGGGCTTCCGGCGGAGGTGTATGCAAGGCATCCGGACTGGGAGGAGAACTTCCTGACACCCAATGAATATTCCAGGCCAGGGGAGGCGCTGGAATCGGTTACGAATATCTTCGTACATTATACCGCCAATCCCGGTACCAGTGCGGCGCAGAACCGAAGCTATTTCGAGCAGCAGAAGGATATGCACGAAGCCAGCGTCAGCGCGCATTTTATCATCGGCTATGACGGGGAAATTATCCAGTGCGTGCCCCTGAACGAGATCGCCTATGCCGTGATGACCCGCAATTACGACTCCGTTTCCATAGAATGCTGCTACAAGTCGCAGGACGGCTCCTTTACCCAGGAGACCTATGACTCCCTGATTTCGCTGCTGGCCTGGCTGACGGATGCATATGAGCTGGATACGGAGGATATTCTGCGGCATTACGACTGCGGAGGCAAGAAATGCCCTCTTTATTATACGGAACATGAAGACGCATGGGAACAATTGAAAAAGGACGTGGACAAGCTGTAGAATCTTTGCTAAAATAGAACCTGTCGGCAGGGGCGGGAGCATAATGGGTTGCATGCGGCAGCTGCCGGCAAGGAGGGCAGGATGAATATATTATCTCCGTCTATTTTGGCAGCTGATTTCAGCAGGCTTGGGGAGCAGATCAAAGAGGTGGAACATGCCGGAGCAAAGTATCTGCACATAGATGTGATGGATGGGGTATTTGTGCCGGATATTTCATTCGGGATGCCGGTGATTTCTTCCATCAGGAAGTGCACCGATATTGTGTTTGACGTGCATCTGATGATTGACAGGCCGGAGCGTTACATCAAGGAAGTTGCCGACTGCGGGGCGAATCTGATCAACTTTCATCTGGAGGCTACGGAGGATGCTGTGGGTACCATACAGAGAATCCGTTTCCTGGGCAGGAAGGCGGGTATCACCATCAGTCCCCAGACCACGGCAAAGGCGGTGGAACCCTATCTGAAGCTGGTGGACATGGTGTTGGTCATGACGGTGAAGCCGGGATTCGGCGGGCAGAAGCTGATACCGGAATGCCTGGACAAGGTGCGGGAGGTCCGGTCCATGGTGGCGGAAAACGGCCTCCGCACGGATATTGAAGTGGACGGCGGTATCCGGACCGACAATGTGCATCTGGCGCTGGAAGCGGGGGCAAATGTAATTGTGGCCGGTTCTGCGATATTTAAGAATTGTATTTCCGATAATGTGCAGGGGTTTCTGGAGAAAATGGGGTAGCTCGGCCGCCGCATACTTCCCAGGGCATTGACCGGATATAAGAAGTCAACAACCCCGCTGCAGGCAAACGGGCATCAAGCTTGGCTGAAAGTGTCCTTCGAGTACTTTGGTATGTGGCCCTCGCGGCATTTGCAAAGCCAATGAAATTGGCTTTATGCCGGCGCATCCGCTTGGCTCATTGCCCGCGGGAATCAAAGCGGGACAAGGCTCCGCGGAAGCAGGTCCGCAGGAAGGCCGGAGAGGAGGCAGTCCATGCAGTTTAACGGAATCGGACAAGGGCATGATTCGGAGAGGCATCATGTCACGAATTGTATGTATGACCATACACATTACAGAAAGCGGGAAGAGTCCGCAAACTCCGGGGGCGGGTCCATGGAAGCGCAGGCAATGGAAATGATGCGCAGACAGGAAGGGGAGCCGTCTCTTTCCGCCTGGCTGGACAGGATGCTTGGAAGCGGGAAACGCTTTTTTCGCGGAATCTGGAACGGCGACGGCGGGGCAGGGAATGAGGGCGGAAAGGCAGATGCCGTCCTTACGACGGCGCAGACGGAAGCGGCGGGTGCCGTATCCGGCAGTGCGGGACAGGGCAGCCATCAGCCGGATGCCTCTTCGACAGTGCATATTTCCCAGGTTGCGGCGGCTTCCACGGCGGTTCCCCTGCCCCAGCCCATACAGGACAATCCGTATTTTTCCGCCGTGGAAAACAGGGGCGGGGAGAACGAAGGGCTGCTGCAGAAGATACGGGTAAAATTCAAGGACATAACGGGACAGCTGGCGGGCCATCTTCCGGGGAAATTTTTCAGCGCGCAGAACAGCAATTCCTTTCAGGCGAAGCAGGAAAAGCCCAGGGAAAATCTGCGCAAACACAGCAGATTCCGGGCAGATAAACTGGAAATCGACTGCTTTCTTACGGATGATAGTTATCTGCTGGATTCTTATGACAGAAAAGGGGAATACAGCAAGCTTTCGGCTGAAAAGTAACGATTCGGCAAAATGATATGATCGGGGTTATTGACAGGCATTGGGGTTTTGTGTTACCTTTTTATGAGATGTACATGCAGGCAGTGGATGTACATCAGGGGATATGCAATACCGCTCGTCTTCTGTTGCAGGACAGGCAGCAGGAGACGGGCTTTTTGGGATATTCAGGTTTTGCACCCAGGCAGAGAGGAGAGACAGGATGGAAAGCAAGGGAAAGTACTATCTTACCACGGCGATTGCCTATACTTCGGGCAAGCCTCACATCGGCAACAACTATGAGATTGTGCTGGCGGACAGTATTGCACGTTTCAAGCGGAAGGAAGGTTATGATGTCTTCTTTCAGACGGGAACGGATGAACACGGTCAGAAGATTGAACTGAAGGCCCGGGAGGCGGGTACGACGCCCAGGGCATTGGTGGACAAGGTGGCGGGGATTATCAGGGGAATGTGCGATATGCTGAATATTTCTTATGATAAATTCGTTCGCACCACAGATGATTACCATGAGAAGCAGGTGCAGAAGATTTTCAGGCGCCTGTATGAACAGGGCGATATTTACAAGGGAGCTTACGAGGGGATGTATTGTACGCCCTGTGAGTCCTTTTGGACGGAATCGCAGCTGGAGGACGGCAAATGCCCGGACTGCGGCAGGGAAGTGAAGCCGGCTAAGGAAGAGGCATACTTTTTCCGTATGAGCAAGTATGCGGACAGGCTGATTCGGCATATCAATGAGCATCCCGAATTTATCCGGCCGGTATCCCGCAAAAACGAGATGATGAACAATTTCCTTCTTCCGGGGCTGCAGGATCTGTGCGTGTCCAGGACGTCCTTCAAGTGGGGGGTTCCCGTGGATTTTGACGAAGGGCATGTAGTATATGTGTGGCTGGACGCCCTGACCAACTATATCACCGGAATCGGCTATGATGCCGACGGGAACAGCACGGAGCAGTACAAAAAGTTCTGGCCCGCGGATCTGCATTTGCTCGGAAAGGACATCATCCGTTTCCACACGATTTACTGGCCCATTTTCCTGATGGCGCTGGGAGAGCCGCTGCCCAGGCAGATATTCGGGCATCCCTGGCTGATGATGAACGGGGGAAAGATGAGCAAGTCCAAGGGGAATGTGATCTATGCGGACGACCTGGTGGACTATTTCGGAGTGGATGCGGTGCGGTATTATGTGATTCACGAAATGCCCTTTGAAAATGACGGAAACGCAACCTGGGAGCTGATTGCGGAGCGCACCAACTCCGACTTGGCGAATACCCTGGGAAATCTGGTGAACCGTACCATCTCCATGAGCAACAAGTACTTCGGCGGCGCGGTGTCCGACAAAAAGGCGGTGCTGACGGAGAAAGACGGCATGGCGGATGAGGATCTGCGCCTTACCGCTGTGGGTACGCTGGCAAAGGCGGCGGGCAAAATGGAGGAACTGCGTGTGGCAGACGCCCTGACGGAGGTGTTCGCCCTGTTTAAGCGCTGCAATAAGTATATTGACGAGACCGAACCCTGGGTGCTGGCAAAGGATCCGGCCAAGGCAGACAGGCTGTCCACGGTGCTTTACAATCTGGTGGAGAGCATTATCATCGGCGCGTCCATCCTGGAGCCTTTTATGCCCAAGACCGCGGAGAAAATAGCGGTTCAGCTGAATACCCGGCTGAGGGGCTTTGACAGGCTTGACACTTTCGGACTCTGCCCCGACGGCCACAGGGTTACCGACAAGCCGGAAATCCTCTTTGCGAGGCTGGATATGAAGGAAGTGGAGAAGAAGGAGGAAGAAATCCTGGCAGCCATGCTGGCAGGTCAGGCATCCTCCGGAGCGGAAGACGTCGGACAGACGGGAGGCGAAGACCGGGATGCAGGCGGCCAGGCAGTTCTGGACCCGGAACCCAAGCCCGAGATTACCTATGACGATTTTGCGAAGCTGCAGTTTCAGGTGGGGGAAATCATCGCCTGCGAGGCGGTTCCCAAGTCCAAAAAGCTGCTCTGCAGCCAGGTGAAGATCGGCAGCCAGGTGAAGCAGATTGTGTCCGGAATCAAGGCCTGCTATACCCCCGAGGAGATGGTGGGCAAGAAGGTTATGGTGCTGGTGAATTTAAAGCCCGCCAAGCTGGCAGGCGTGATGTCCGAGGGGATGCTGCTGTGCGCCGAGGATGCGGAGGGCAGGCTGGCTTTGGTGAAGCCTGAGAAAGAGATGCCGTCAGGGGCGGAGATCGCCTGAGGAAAGGCGCTGTCCCCGGCGAAGAAGCCGCGGGGAAAGGCAACTGACAGCGAAATGTGGTTGGAGGCAGTTTGATATGGTAAAAGAGTCGTTTTATTTTGATTCTCACGACGGAAAGCATAGGCTTCACGGCGTACGGTACAGCCCGGACGAGGGGCAGGAAGTCCGCTGTGTCCTGCAGATTGTACACGGTATGGCCGAATACGCGGAGCGGTATGAGGAGTTTGCCGGGTTTCTTACGGAGAAGGGGTTCGCGGTGACCGGAGAGGACCACCTGGGCCATGGGAAGTCTGTGGGAAAAAAGGGAAGGCAGGGATATTTCTGTGAAGAGGATCCGGCCACGGCGCTTGTGGAAAATGTGCATCAGCTGAGAAAACTGACGCGGAAGCTGTATCGTGACGTACCCTATGTGCTGATGGGGCACAGCATGGGTTCCTTCATCACCCGCAATTATATGTTCGGCCATGGTGCGGGCCTGGACGGCGTGGTCATCATGGGTACCGGCATGGAGCCGCTTATAACGGTGGAGGCGGCGAAGGCAGCGGCGTCTGTACAGAAGCTTTTCCTTGGGGACAGGCACAGGAGCCGGCTGATTGACCGGCTGGCTTTCGGCACTTATAATAAAAAAATAGAGAATCCCCGGACGGCTTTCGACTGGCTGAGCCGTGACGGAAGCCGTGTGGAACAATATATGGCAGATCCGCAATGCGGTTTCGTATTTACGGTAAACGGGTTCGGAGCCTTATTTGAGCTGATTTCCAGGCTGTATCGGAAAGAATGCCTTGCGCGTATTCCGAAGGAACTTCCTGTATATATGGTTTCGGGAACAGCAGACCCCGTGGGCGGTTACGGCAAAGGGGTGGAGAAGGCATACCGTTCCCTGAAGGAAGCGGGACTGAAAAACGTGAATTTAAAGCTGTACGGGGATGGGAGACATGAACTGCTGAACGAGACGAACCGGGAGGAAGTAATGCGGGATATCTGTCTATGGATGGAAACGGTAATCCTGAAAAAGGGATAAGCGTAAGATTTTCAGAAGTCTCCATTGCTGATCGGCATGATTTTACCGAAATACCATGTCCGCAGCGAGATATGAATAGGGCAGCAGAGCGTGGAATGAACGGAGTAGTGCAGTGGATATGAGAGGGATGGTACGGATGCCCTACGAGGTCAGATGGGCCAGAGCGGAAGAGTGGACCCCGGCTATCAGGATGATCTGGTCGACCTTTGTGAAATACGAGGGAAGAGACTATACGGAAGAGGGTATCAGGAATTTTTTTGAATTCATTACGGATGAAGCGCTTTACACTTCATTTTTAGAGGGGGAATATCGATTGATGGTGGCGCTGGACGGACGGAAGATTATCGGTGCGGGATCGGTGCGGGATAAAAACCGGCTCTCGCTTCTGTTTGTTGACGAGGCATACCATCACAGAGGGGTTGGAAGCACAATACTTATGAAGATTTGCAACTATCTGAAGGCGGAGGCAGGAGAGCGGTATATGTCCCTGCAGGCGGCGCCTTACGCGGTAAATTTTTACAGGAAACAGGGATTCCGCGCGGTACACCCGGAGGTTGAATTTTCCGGCATCCGCGTGACGCCCATGGAGAAAGTGCTCTGAGAACAGAAAGGTATGGTATTCAATATGAAGTTTTTTGATTTGGAGAGTCCGTTGATGCAGATACTGAACAAGGTTGCGGATCTGATGATCCTGAACATTCTGACAGTGGTCTGCTGCATTCCCGTCATCACCACAGGCGCGTCCCTGACAGCGATGCACTATGTGGCGCTGAAGATGGCCAGAAACGAAGAATGTTATATTGCAAGGGATTTCTTCAAATCCTTTAAACTGAATTTCAGGCAGGGTACGGTAATATGGTTGATCGAATTATTTATCATTGCGGTGCTGGTGGGGGATTTCCTGATAATGAGCAGGATGGAGATGGCTTTCGGCAGTGTGCTGAAGGTAATCATAACGGTGATAGCGTTCCTGGCGCTATTTACGTTTATTTTCGTATTTCCCGTGTTGGCGAAATTTGAAAATACGGTGATACGTACCGTTAAGAACGCGTTTTTCATTGCGGTGCTGCAGTTTCCGAAGGCCATTGTCATGATGGTCCTCTTTGTACTGCCCCTGCCGCTGTTCCTCTTCTTTCCCCAGATTACGCCCATTATCTTCCTTTTTGGGCTGACTGTGCCGGCGTGGCTTTCCGCGAAAATGTATTCCGGATATTTCCGGAAGCTTGAGGAGCAGATTATGGCGGCAAACGCCCCGGAAGAAGGTCAGTCCGTCCGGGAAGAAGGGGAGGACGAGCGGATTTTTAAGGATGAGCTTGACGAAGCACTGGTTGACGATTCCCATATCGGCTGAATAAAAAAACAAAGACGAATTTGTACAAATTGCCTAAAAGCAAATGCGAAAATATACATTGTGACGGAATGAACAAATTGTGTCCAAGTTTCTAAGCATTATTAACAATCTGTTCAAAAATCTTTGTGAAATAGTGGCATGGCGTAATTCCGTATTTTTCGGTATACTGTTTTCATTGGATGAGGCAGTGACGCGTCATCATAAAAATGAAAAAATAATAACATGTTAAACGTGAAAGGAGTTTTCAGTTATGGCAAGTTTATCTTTAAAGAATGTCTGCAAAGTGTATCCCAACGGATTTGAGGCAGTTAAGGATTTCAATCTGCAGATAGCGGACAAGGAATTTATCATTTTCGTAGGACCTTCAGGATGCGGTAAGTCTACAACGCTTCGTATGATTGCTGGTCTGGAAGATATCTCTTCCGGTGAACTGAAGATTGGCGACAGGGTTGTTAACGACGTAGAACCCAAGGATCGTGATATCGCAATGGTATTCCAGAACTACGCTCTGTATCCTCATATGTCGGTATACGACAATATGGCATTCGGTCTGAAGCTGAGGAAGGTTCCGAAGGATCAGATTGATAAGATGGTAAAAGAAGCAGCCAAGGTTCTTGACTTGACTCCTCTCCTTGAGCGTAAGCCGAAGGCTCTGTCCGGTGGTCAGAGACAGCGTGTTGCCATGGGGCGTGCTATCGTGCGTAATCCCAAGGTATTCCTGATGGATGAGCCTCTCTCCAACCTGGATGCAAAGCTGCGTGTACAGATGCGTAT
>OFFK01000573.1_pt1 | contig 31955 bp, 25 predicted proteins | sample 1521361 | NCBI WGS metagenome assembly OFFK01 (sample SAMEA3504096, study PRJEB24116) | mouse gut metagenome | biome: mouse gut; feature: mouse-associated habitat; material: faeces | place: Denmark | collected 2011 | reverse complement strand
ACCCTACGCACAAACCTTCGGTTTATGCTCCGGGGATTTCGCCCTGCCGGGGGCAGATTTGCGCAGGCGCAAATTTATACAGCCCGAAAGGACTGGACTGTATTTATCCATGCCGCCCAGAGGACGGGCGCACGGATGACGCTGCTGATTATGGCTACATTTCAGGGCAAATGTACAGCATTGCAGAGGGAACTTCACAGAACGAAGCCCCCTGCGGCTGTCAGAAAGCGACAGCCGTAAACTGCCCGTATCCGGACATCGGTTCGCAGACAGACGTCTGATAATGACTGCTCACAAAAATCTGCGGCGGCAGATTATCTGCCAAAAGAAAGGAAAATCGCATATGAGGAGAAATTCATTTATAGAAATGGCAAAGCTGCATAACCTGTCAGGGCGCATCACTTATATTTCGAGCCATGCCAAGCAGGAACATCTCTATGAAGTCTATGCAACAGAGCCGGACAGGGCATTCTGGCGGGAGCTTGCCAAATGTAATCAGGAAGAATTTGAAAAAAGCGGCACAAATGGGAAGTGCATTGAGGCAAGGGAACTGATGATTGCGCTTCCGGAGAGTTTTATCAACTATGAGCATGACTATCTTTTGAAAAAGATGGTAGACAAATTTAAGGAAAAGTACGGCGTGGAGTGCTTTGCTGCGCTCCACCACAATAAACGTAAAACGAATCTGCATATCCATATGATATTTGCAGAGAGAAAGCGGCTGGAACAGCCGGCAGAAAAAGTTGCCACACGGAATATGTTTTATGATGAGCGTGGGCGTCATGTGAGGACAAAGAAAGAGATTCTTGACGAAGATGGAAATATCCGCAAAGGCTGTAAAATCATCAAAAAGGGCGAAGTGTATGAGCGTAAGATTTTTACTATTAAAGATGAGAGTTTCAAGCAGGAATCCTTTTTAGATGAGATAAAAGTGTTTTGTACGGATTTAATCAATCAAATGGTGCTTGATGATAAGGACAGGCTCAGTATTTTCGATAAAAACGGTCCGTACCTTGCAACAAAGAAGGTTGGTAAAAATAATCCGAAAGCGGAGGAAATCAAAGCAGACAATGAAATCCGCATGGAATGGAACAGAACTGTTGACCGTGCGATTGTAAGCGGCGTATCAGATGCGGAGATTGTGGAACTTAAAAAGGCGGAAATCACGGAAAAAGTTAAGGAATCCGTTGAACAGAACGGACATAAGCCGGAGCTGTTCGGGGAGATTGTCAAAGCGGCGATTCTGTTATTGGAACTCCTGATTGCTAAAGCCATGCAGAAGATGATAGATATAGCGGAGAAAGTGATCGGTATTGATGTCAGTGTTGTTAAGGAAACATCAAAAGAAATAGACAGCCGTATTCGTACAGGAGATAATCTGATAGTTCAGCCGGAAAGGAAGAAGATACCATTTCCCGTAAATCCGAATCGGAAACTTGATATGAAAAAGCATACAGAGCATTCAGAAGTTGATTCCACAGAGAAAGAAAGCATTATTAAACAGATAAAGGCAGAGCAAAAGCCAGTTTCGATTGAAACCGGGCAGACAGCAGAAAGACCGCCGCAGCCAAAACCGTCCGTTCTTGCAAGTAAATATCCCCGCCTGAAAGAGATTGAGGGTAGGCTGAAAGACCAAAACAGGGTAATTTTGGGGCGTGAGAAAGGAAGGGATATGCTGAAAAAGGAACTGTCCGAATGTGCAGGTATCTTCAAAGGCGGCAGACGTAAGGAATTACAGCAGGAGATTGATAGTCTTGACTTCCAGATTTCTAATATGAAAAAGAGACTTTCTTCTATTGTCAAGGAATACAATTTTGACTCTGTACAGGCATTCTATAAGGAACTTAATGCGGCCAAGAGGGAGAATCAGGATTATGAAACAGCTTGTGCAGAGTATGAGAAAAATTACGGAGAAAAGGTGGTGGATATGCGGAGCGTCAGGAATAGACTCAGAAAAAAAGAGCAGGACATAAAGATAAGGGAAGCAGGCAGGGGGCATCAGGCAAGACAGAAAGATAAAGGAGCGAGGTAGCAAAGGAGACAGATAGCAATTGTTATCTATCTTCTTATTTTTTGAGGAACTTACTAAGTAAAATTTGTACAGTAAAAAATGGAGGTTGAAAAGATTATGGCAGACAAAACAATTATTCTTGGATATATGAGAGTTTCTTCCCGTGATCAAAATGAGGACAGGCAAAGGATTGCACTGAAGGAAATGGGGGTGTTGGAGGCAAATATTTATGTTGATAAGCAATCAGGCAAGGACTTTGAGAGAAAACAGTACAAGCGGATGCTGAGAAGGCTTAAACCCGGCATGGTGCTGTATATCAAATCCATTGACAGACTTGGCAGAAATTATCAGGAACTCATGGAACAGTGGCGAATCATCACAAAGGAAAAAGGAGCGGACATTGTTGTGATTGATATGCCGATTCTTGATACAAGAAGAGAAAAGAACCTGCTCGGCACATTTATTTCGGATCTGGTATTAACATTATTGAGCTATGTCAGTGAAAATGAAAGAGTGTGCATTAAGCAGCGGCAGGCTGAAGGGATTGCGGCGGCAAAGGCAAAAGGCGTGAAGTTCGGAAGACCTGAAAAACCACTTCCGGATAATTTCAGCGAGTATTGTCAGATGTGCAGGGATGGAAAAATATTTGTATTAAAAGCCTCAAAGGAATGTGGTATGCCAGAAAGCACGTTTAGACAGAAAATGAAGAAAGCATTGGAAACAGACGAACAGTAGGTAGAAAAGCTGGATTGTTAAAGTATACTTTTATGAGAATGCCACATTTTTACGAAAAATACCGAAAAACCAACAAAGAAATCTTGATTTTACAAGGTTTTTGGCGTAAACTACTAATTGTGAAAATGTAGCAAATTCCATTCGCATAAAAGTATACTTTTGTGCGAATCGAGGAAAAACTTCGATGAATATTAGAAAAATGTGGTGTTAAAGACGATATCCCAGAGAGAAAGAGATAATGTGAATATGAGGAGGATGGGGACATGCCTAAAACTGATAAAGAAGGACGAGAATATATTGAACAGGACGGAAAGAGATATTATAGAGATTTTTTTGGAAATTGGAATGCTGAAACTGATATTTTTGGAAATGAAAAAGTAAATACTGATATTTTTGGAAACCCTAAAGTTGAAACTGATATTTTTGGCAATCAAAAAATAGAAACTGACTGGCTGGGCAATCCATATGTTGAACCAGAGAAGAAAGACGATTCTGGTTGCTATCTCACAACAGCGTGTATGAGAGCAAAGTCCGCTCGATTTGACGATAACTGTGAAGAACTCAGCATATTGAGAAAGTTTCGTGATACATATGTTAAAGATTATCATCCGGAAACAATACAGGAATATTATGAAAAAGCACCATTGATTGTAAAAAAAATAGGAGAGCAAGACGAGTCGCAGACTATTTATGTGAGGATGTATAGAGAACTTGTTATCGGTACTTTAAGTCTTATTAAAAAGGGAAGAAATGAGGAAGCATTTGACTTGTATAAAGAATATTGTGATTCTTTATACAACAAATATTGTATCGCATAGGGAGGTGAAGGAATGAATCGACCACCAGAAATTTCAAGAAGAGAGTTAGAAGAATCCGGAGAGATACTCAGAGAGAAAGAAAATATACAGGGTCAATCTGACCAAAATCAGAGACAGACGACAGATTGGGATTCTCTTAAGGATGTACCTTTCAGAGGAGATCAGGAAGAAGAAGCATCTTCTAAAGAGTACGCAGATGAGGAAGAGATGTGTATGTAAATGAGAAAAAGCATTACAGGTATTTCAAATGCAAAAATGCAGGATTTAAATCATGTAAAGCAGATAGAGAGGACATTCACAATATATAGCACTTTTGACGGATTTCAATATTATAAGGATAAACTTCTTTTTCAAGAACGTTGCATTTATGAAGATCTTAAGACTGGGATTTTGTCATTTAGTGAAAAAATAGATATATCACCATGTGAAAAAAAGGTTGAAATTGAAAAAATATACAGATACGTGATGCTTGATACACCGATGATTTTTCATGTAGATAAATGCAATGTTTTTATGGATGGAAAGAAGATTTCTGTACGACCAAAATATAAAATGTCCTCAAGTATCTATAAAGATATCAAAGACGAGTGCTTATCGACAATAAACAAGATTAAGAACCTAGTAGAAAAAGAGAATGAATGGGGTATTTTGTTCGAAATTCACACATATTTGATAGACACAGTATTGTATCATGAAGGTGGTGGTGAGCATGATATAACAGGACCGTTTTTGAAAAATTCGGGAGTATGTGATGGTATTGCAAAAGCGGTAAAAAGCATTTGTGATTATGTTGCTTTCCCTTGTGTTGTGATAGAGGGTGAGGCGCAGAGGGCGGATGGAAAAATAGGAAGACATGCATGGAATGCGATTAAGATAGATGGGAAATGGAATTATTATGATTTTACTTTTGACATAACGCTAAATCAAAACAATCCGTGTAAAAGTATCAAATGTGTAGATTATTTTGGCTTGGATTACAGACGAATGAGCAATGACCATTTTTCTTGGAGTACAAAGTTGGATACAGATAATCAGCATGCTGATTATTTTGCCAAATTCAAGCTTGTTATTGCGTGTCAAGGTGAACTAGAGAATATGGTTTTCCGAGGAATGGAAGAAGGTAATCCTGATTTTGCATTTCGCATAGCCGAACATTGGAGGGAATTTGCCATTGGAGATTCTCTTGAAAAGTTAATTGATCTTGCTGTGAAAAAGTATAACCGAAGTTATCGGTATACATATATCTTTAATGAGAAACAAAGGACGGGATATGTCCATATTACATAAATGCTGTTGTGGCGGGGAGGAGATTCCAATGTCTTTGACTCATGAAATTGTATATGGTGGGCTGGTTGAGAGTAATAGTCCTCCACAGGATGGCATTCACGATTGTCTCCAAATTTCTGGAAAGTTTAATGGACAAAAAGCTAAATTTGGTATAAATGAGGAGATATTAAGTAAACATTTGCTTCTCGTAGGCGGAACTGGAAGTGGAAAGACGAACCTTTTCTACCATATTGTAAAACAATTAAAGAAAAATCTTAACAAAGATGACGTAATGCTGATTTTTGATAGTAAAGGGGATTTTCACAAGAAATTTTTTGAATCGGGAGATGTAGTAATAGGAAATTCTAAGACCTATAGAAAGATATCGGCCAAGTGGAATTTGTACGATGAAATCACTGCTGATGGAAGGGATAGAATCTCTATAGCCCAAAACACACAGGAGATTTGTAAGTCACTGTTTGCAGAAAGAAGTGAAAAAAATAACAGTAACCCATTCTTTCCCAATGCTGCGCGTGATTTATTGGCTTCAATCATTATATCTTTGGTCAGGGAGGGTGTGCCGTTCAGCAATAAGGATTTGAAAGATTTATTGGATTCGACTCCGATAGATGAAATACGCTCAATGGTGGGAAGCCATAGTGACCTGGCTTCTGTTGCGGCATATATCGGGGGAAAATCAGGAACTCAGGCACAAGGCGTGATGTCTGAGGTATACTCGGTTACAAGGGATATATTTACAGGTGTTTTCTCCGATGTAGGAGACTTTTCCATGCGAAAGTTTATTCGAGGAAAAGGAGGCCATACGGCATTTTTGGAATATGATCTTGCAATAGGCGATGTGTTATCTCCAATCTATACATTGTTATTTGACCTTGCATTGAAAGAAGCACTTGGCAGAACGGCTACTCAAGGCAACGTATACCTGATTGCTGATGAATTAAAGCTTTTGCCTAATCTGCGGCATTTGGAAGACGGAATAAATTTTGGTCGAAGTCTGGGTGTAAAGATATTGGCGGGGCTTCAAGGAATAGACCAGTTGAATGCAAACTATGAGAACGAGGCAAAGGCGCACAATGCTGTTGCGGGTTTTAGCTCAGTATTTGCATTTCAGTCAAATGACTATAACACGAGAGAGTACGTCAGCAGGCTATTTGGAAAAAACATGATTCTTGAGACATTTCCGGAGGCGAATGGCAGCAGGCATTATGAAAAACGGGAAGGCTTTGTAGTAGAGGATTGGGATTTGATTGGTTTGGATATAGGCGAGGCTGTTGTTGGATTACCAAACATTCCGCCATTTAAATTCAAATTTGATTTGTTTCATGGGTAGGTGAGATATGGGTTTATTAGGTGACGCATTTCATGTAATGGGTGGTGTTACAAGGGCTGCTTATGGTGTATCCATGTGGACTGGTAATTCCATATATACTGCATTACAAAATGCCAGGACAAAAAAAGAAATCAGACGGATATGTGATCATGCATCAGAGGCGAATTTTCAGAATCGCTCTGTGATGATTATGCCAAATGAAAATAAGCAGCAGTTATTGCTGGTAACATCTGATCCAAGCGATAATGACATATATGACTATGACACAAAGAGCCAAACCCCTGCTCTGGATTTTATCTGGGGTGAAAACGATTATCCTGAAGGAGAGATTGTTTCCGGAGGAGAAGTTCGCACAAGAATGGAGGCGTTAATTCCTTTTGTGCATAAATCGCAGCAGGAGGGGATTCCTCTTATAGCATTACATAGCGGTAATCGAGATATCGGTGCTATGATAAGAGAGCATAGTGTTGATGCGGAATTTATAGATAGAACAAATACTTATTATGATGTATTCCGTGGAATGCCGGTGGATGATATTGCATATCTCTTATACGAAACAATGCCGAATGATGATTCCAATCCGAGTTCGGAGTCACTGTTGAGGGCATTGATAGAGGTTGTGCTTCATAAAGAGGGAACAGTTACGATTCAGAATCTAGCCGTTTTTCCTATATTAAAATTAAAAGATGAACTGGATAAGCTATTAAAGGATGGGGAAATCACGACAATTGAACATAGAGAAATAGATAGATATTATATGGCGGGTTCATCGGAAACAGATGCCGTTAGAATTTTTTTGAACAAACTGAATCGTCAGGCTGAAGGAATATATGGGAGACCGACTGGCAGAAAAAGCAATATAAAAAGAATGCTCAATCAGAAAGGAGTAATCTCTATTGATGTGGGAGGGGTCAATAATGAACTTATTGGTGAATTGGTTATTAACCACTTGATGTTACTCCAAGCGCAGGGAAAGGAATTCTCGATTTTGCTCGATGATGTTCCAATATCCAGGTTTTTGAAAATAAGGGATTTATTGAGGGGAAGGACATACGCGATAAGTCAGAAGGATTTTATATCATCGTTGTACGGAGGAGATATCCATGGAGATGAATTGTTTGCAGAACTTACCGGAAATGTTGCAAAGATAGTGTTGTTTCGTCATTCCGCCGGTACTTCTTGTCAAAAGTGGTCAGATTTTATGGGAAAGTATAAAAAAATCAGGATACGATACAACATATCACAGAATAATTCATTTATGAATTCCAGTGATACCAGAGGAATTTCTGTCGATGAAACCGATGAACCCAGAGTAAGAGCAGAAACACTGGGTAAGCTGACTGGTTCGCTGGCATGTGTATATAGTACAAATGGGATATTATTTGCTGAGGTGTAAATAGATGGAGGTAAACTGATGGAGGAACAAAAAAGTAATACATTCGATAAAGACAGAACATCTTTTGGCACAGATGGTTCTGTAAATGAGTATTGTATAGATAAATCAGAAATTCAAAACATTGTTGACAAAAATGGTGAAGAGAGCGCCAAACCTCTCGATTTTATAATGGATGAAGAGCGGGAAACGGAGAAAGAATCCAATCCAAAATTTGGTCTAGCCCTTGAAAAGATAGAACAGCATATTGAAGAACAGGCAGAAAGCTACAAAAAAATGGCAGCTGATGTCAGAGAGATGCATAAGCTTTACCATAATGAATTTGCTGGCAGGTTAAAATCTATGCAGGACGAATTGGAATGCTACCACGAGATAGACAGAGGCAGGGCTTTTGATGATGTTTTACGCGAGGTTGCGAGAATCTATTGTGATAATGAGGCGCTTTTGAACGTAGAAGTGGATGATAAAACAGCGAAACATATCAAATACCTTTTTATGGATATAAAACAGCTTTTAGAGAGCAATGGCGTTATGTTGCAGAAGAGTAAACCGGGGGATAAAAGGAACAGCAAGTTTTGTCAGATTGTAGAGCGAATAGAAACGGATAATTCTGAATTGCATGATACAGTCGTTTCCAGTAAAGGTACTGGTTTTTACACAGAGAAGAGACCCCTTATCAAGGAACTGGTTGATGTATATGTGTATAAAGAATCTGCTGTGGATAATTTGACTGAATAAAAAACGAGAGGAGAAATCAAAATGGCAAAAGTATACGGAATTGATCTTGGCACTACCTATTCAGTTATTGCTACTTTAAATGAAAACGGAATGCCGGAGGTAATTGAAAACTATGAGGAGGATTCCAGGACGCTTGCATCGGCAGTATATTTTCAGGAAAGCGGCGATCCTGTAGTGGGAGAAGCTGCAAAGGCACAAGCTGAAATTGAGCCTGAAAGAGTGGTTCAGTTTGTCAAACGGGAAATTGGAAAACCAGATGCAACAATAAGGAATTTTGATGGCGTTGCTTATGATCCAATTATGATTTCTTCTTTGATATTGAAGAGAATGAAGGAATATGCCGAGGAACAGGGAAACGATGAAGTAAAGGATGTCGTAATTACCTGTCCGGCATATTTCGGAAATGAGGAAAGAACTGCGACTAAACAGGCGGGTAAAATTGCGGGCCTGAACGTTCTTGATATCGTTAACGAGCCTACAGCGGCTGCACTTAATTATTGCTGCAGAGAATTTGGTGAAAACAGAAAAATTATGGTGTATGATCTTGGAGGCGGTACATTTGATATCACACTTTTTGATTTTAGTGTTGATGATGATGGCAAAGCAACCATAGATGTTATCGACTCAGGCGGCAATGACCGGCTGGGTGGTATTGATTGGGATGCCAGGTTATATGATTATATTGCGGAGCTGTACTGTGACGAAAATGGTTTGGCATTGGAGGATATAACACCGGAATTAAGAGCTGTCATTCAGCGCCAGGTGGAAGGAACAAAAAAGTTGCTTTCTAAGAAGGCTAATCACAGTATTAATATATCATATGATGGTGATGTTACCCGAATAGAGATTTCGGCAGATGCATTTAAGGAAAGGACACAGGATCTTGTCGAGATGACTATGGATTTTGTCAGGCAGATTCTTGAAAATAATTCACTGACTGCGGCAGATATTGATGTAGTTCTTCTTGTTGGAGGATCTACTAAAATGCCAATGATTCGTGAAGCTGTAGAAACTGTGTTTGCAGGAAAAGTAAGGATGGAAGACCCTGATCTAGCAGTGGCAAAAGGTGCGGCGTTGAAGGCTGCTCTCGAATGTGTAGAAAGAGTATTGGAAAAAAATCAAGATCAGAGTGGAGAAGAGGAGGATGAAGAAAGCGGTGGGTATGGAAGTGATGATGAGATGCCTGATTTCACGCAGGAGGAGGCCGAGCAACTTCGCAAAATAATTCCTCAGAAGGTGAGTACTGTTAGTGATAAATTGTCTCGTTCATTCGGTCCGGCTGTATGGGTTGATGAAGAACATTTTATGATTGATAATCTTCTCTTTGTGGGAGATGAGTCTCCGGCTGAAGCTACGGAGACTTATGGAACAGTGGTAGATAATCAGGTTGCAATAGATCTTAAAATATATGAAAACGTTGGAAAAGACCGGATTAATGATAAGCATGTAATGCCATCAATAGATGAGAATGGAAATGAGCAATATACAGATCCTGCATTGAAGGTAAAAAAATTGGGTGAGGTTAAACTGGAACTTCCAACAGGAACACCTAAAGGCTCTCCTATTAAAGTGTTTTTTCGGTGCAGTGCAATTGGCCTTGAGGTAAAGGCTACTAATCCGGATACCAACGAAACGGTAGAAACAGTTATTACATCTGAGAATACAAAGACGCAGGAAGAAATGAATGAAGCTATCAGACATGTTGCTTCACTCAAAACAAGCAGCGATTTTTAACAGAGGGAGTTAGAGATAAATGTCAGTTTCAGTAGGTATAGATTTAGGAACAACGTATTCGGCGGTTGCTTATGTTCCAGAAGGGGAAAACACCCCCAAAATAATTATGAATTCAGAGGGAAGAAAAATCACTCCCTCTGTAATTCAATTTATGAATGGAAATCTTATTTTTGGAAGTGAAGCCGAAAGTGCGTTTATTGCCGGAGAAGAAGGATGTGCTGCTACCTTTAAACGTAGTATGGGTAGTAATGATTCCTATTGCATAATTGATGGAAAATCTTATTCATCAACAGATTTATCTGCATTGTTATTAAGACATTTGAAAGAAGATGCGGAACGAGAATTGAATGATACTATCGACAGTGCTGTTATTACGGTTCCTGCTTATTTTTATTCCGCCGAACGAGAGGCAACAATTCGTGCTGCTGAAATTGCAGGACTAAAGGTTAAAAAGATAATTGATGAACCAAATGCGGCGGCAATGGCTTATGGCTTGAATCATTGGAGAGAAAATGCGAATATACTTGTTTATGATTTGGGTGGCGGAACATTTGATGTGACTTTGACACATATGAATGGAAACGGAGATTTGCAAACCGTTGTAACACGTGGAGATCATTATCTTGGAGGCCGTGATTGGGATAACAGGCTGGAGAATATATTGATTGATAAATTTGAAGATGAAACGGGACTGGAAATTCGGAATGATGATGAATTGCTGCGGACAGTGAGAGGATTGTCTGAGGGAACAAAGAGGCAGCTTACGTCATTAAAGTCTGCTAATGCAAATGCTTCATTCTCAGGATATGGTTATGCATCCGTATCAGTTACACGCCAGGAATTTGAGGAAAACACGGTTGATTTAATTGAGAGAACCGGAACTCTTTGCAGAGCTATTATGGAAGAGGCGAACCTTAAATGGTCAGATGTTTCGGATATTTTGTTGGTGGGTGGCTCTACAAGGATGCCGCAAGTGTCAAGTTATCTGTTTAAGCTGTACGGCAAGAAACCGATTACACATGTTAATCCAGACGAAGCAGTAGCATTGGGAGCAGCGATACAGTCCGTCAAGGAAAGCAGTCAATATACGCAGCTAACCGTTGCAATCATGGATGGAAAGAAAAGGACGGATCGCTCCGCTTCATTAGGGAAGATGCACTTAGCAGCAAAACCAGCGAAAAAGCTGGATGGACTTGGCGTGATGACGTTGAGGGAAACCACAGCGCACGCTATGGGAATGATTGCCGTCAGTGAGGATGGAACACACTATGTCAATGAAATTATTATTCCGGCCAATCATCCGAGACCGGTTAAATCAGCAAAGGCCTTTTCGTTCAGAGTGCGGAGAAAAGGATTGAACGAAATGGAAATTTTTGTTTTGCAAGGGGATAAGGAGAATCCGCTTGATAATATGATTCCATTTAGATATGTTGTTACCGGGTTAAAGTATGACAAGAAGAAAAAGGGAAAATCAATTGTAAGGATTCAATATAGTTATGATGACAACGGAGTGATAAATGTGGAGGCACGCCAGGATGATGAGAGGACAAATTTGACTGTACGCAGGGATAAAGTCCCAGAGGATATGTCAAAATATGGACTTCCCCTAGATGCGAGTCAAAATCAACCGATGCCCTTGAATGTCGTAATGGCAGTAGATGTGTCGGGGAGCATGTCGGGAACTCCAATTGCTGATGCGAAAGCGGCCATGTGTGATTTCGTAAGGCAGCTTGATTTTGCATACACTTGTGTCGGGGTGGTGGCTGTGTCAGATAAAAACCAGATAGTGTGCGGGCTGACTGATAATGAAGATGAATGTATTCAAAAGATACAAAGCATTGAATGCGGACAAACTGGATATGGAAATGCGGAGCATCCATTCTATACTATAGAAAATATGTTGAAGAACGAGGAAGGAAGGTTATTCGCCGTTATATTAGCAGATGGAGTTTGGGATCGTCAGCAGAATGCGATAGACGCAGCTCATGAGTGCAATGAGAATGGCATAGAAACTGCAGCCATTGGGTTTGGAGGGGCAGATTATAATTTTCTTCGGAGTATTTCTTCAGAGGATGCCAATGCAATGTTTGTGCCACAATCAGAGCTTACGCAGGCATTTGGGAGTATAGCCCAAAGTCTCGGAGATTTGGGGATAGCAGAGGAAAACGTAAAAGTGACGGATGTGGCAACGTGGGAAGGATGATAAATTCATATGGCGGAATACGATTTTTTTGATATAACGGGTCTATCGTTTGATCCTGCTGAAAAAGCCGCAAAAAAGATTAAGGCTGCCATAGAAAAAGCGGAGAAAAGTCTTGGCGGTATGCTTGGGAGTATTTCCCAACAGGCACAGCGTGACGAAATTAATGGGAAATTGGATTTGCTGAGGAAAGTGAAAGCAGAAGTCTTGAGCAACGATGGAAAAGTGCTTCCTAAATTTGCTGAACTTGCTGATGAGAGAAAAACAACATCAAGGAAACGACTTGAGTCTGCAATAAGACTTGAGAAGCTTAGTAAAAGCGAACTGGTTGTAACAAATGGAAAAATAAAGGCTCAAAAAAAGAATACCCGTTTATCCAAGGAAAGCATTGAGGATGCTTACAGGAGTTATGGATTTACTATCCTTAATATAGATCCATTTGCAGCAATGCCTAAATTTCCAACCAATTCGGAAAAAATTTATAGTGAACTTGCAATTTTAAGAGAAAGCAGAGATCCAAATCCAAACGGTGCGGATTTAACTAAAGTATACGATTTGTACAGTTTTGCTGCCTATTTGAGCGGAGAACCGGAAAATGCAGCAGAATATAAAGATATGTCTACCAGGGATATATCAAATTTGTTTGATGAGTATTCAAAGAAAAATTCAATGAGAAATGACCCTTTAGGTAAATTATGTGTTTCAATTGCAACGGCGGGGAAAACGAATGTTTTTAATAATGAGACAAACAGAAAGGCGTATGAACAATTCCTGCTGTATAAGAGTCCTGAACTTACGGAGCTATTTTCTATAATGAAGGATTCGGTGCAATCGGATTTACGTGACTTTGGATTTGCGGACATTTGTATAAAAAAAATTACGGATGTTTTTGGAGATTCCGATGTAGCTCTTGCGATATATAACAGCGAGGCAGGACTTAGGGATGACCCTTATGTTCCGGAAAAAGCATCATTTTCAGTGAAATGCGTTAATTGCCAGAATGTTTCGGAGTTTGTAAGCATTAAAGAAGCTAAAAAGGTAAATAAATGCAGACATTGTGGCAAGGAGTTTTATAAAAAATGCTCACATTGTGGTAAGGATATTCTAGTTTCTTTAAATAGATGTCCAGAGTGCGGTTTTGTATTTGCGAATGTTGCTCTGTTTTCAAAGTACATATCTCTTGCAGAAAAGGCATTAAAGCAAGGGAAACTCAATGAGGCTAGGGAGCAGCTGATTCGTGCAAAGATAGCTGAGCCCAATGAACAGAGCCAGACAGTATCTTTGGAGAAAAAGTTGGAATCTGAGGAGGCCAAAATTGCGGAGCCAATTAAGAAACTTCGTGTTTTAATAACGAGTAAGCGGTATGAGGCGGCAGAGAGTTTTCTTGCAGAAATTGTAAGAAAATATCCACAGATTGATTTGATGGATCAAAAAAAGGAGATTAAAAATGTATTGTCAGGGTGCCGGTCCAGATTTGAAGCCTGTGAGACTATGCCGCTATCTGACAAAATTAACATTTGTCTTGAAATATTAGACATTTGTGAGGACTTTCGGCCTGCAAAAGAAATCTTGGATAGAAATCCTCCAGTTGTGGTAAGAGGAATAAAGGCATTATTTGATGATGACAAGAAGGCAGTAGTGATTAGATGGGACAAGTCTACGGAGCCAGGTGTATCTTATGTATTAGTTAAGAAAAATGGAAGTGCGGTGGCTATTGGAATCAATGACGGAACAGTTCTCATGAAAGGAGGAGATACATCTTTCAATGATAGATCAATTTCCGCGGGAAATGAATATACATATACATTATTTGCATATAGAAAGGGAAGCATTTCAAAGCCGATATTCGTCAGGACTAGAGTATTGTCCAGAATTCTAGATTTGAGGAATCAACAGAAAGACAACTCCTTGATTGTATCATGGAGACTGCCCGAAAACAGCAGAGGGGCAATTGTTAAGTATCAGCATAAAGGAAAAGAGTATACAATTTCTGACAATGTTTATCAAAGCATTGAGATAAAAAATATAGAATATGGAAACCCATATACCATATGCGTCAGTGCCGATTATGGTGATTTGGGAATCAGTGATATAGAAAAAATTACGGTAACGCCTACGCCAGTGGTAAATTCTTTTTATATTACCGGAGGACAGGTAAAAGACAATCATTGCCCAATTGGATGGTCTATCACTGAAAAAAATGTTGACTTACAGATTATGGTTGACGGGAAAGTTGTGCAGAATACTCGTTCCGAACTCAAAACATGCATTATAAACTTGCCTCCCGATAACCATTATAAGGTTCGGGTAAAAGCGTTTTCCGGCGGACAGTGGATTCCGTCAGAGAATGAGCTTATTATCAATACCTATAAACCTGTACAGATTGATGAAAATGGAACTACAATCTCAGAGAATACAAGATCGACTGCAAAAGGGACAAGCCATCAGATTGAGATAAAAGTAAAATTAGAGGATAATGTACCTAGAAATATTGTTGCTTTGTATTGTATTGTCAGGACAAAGGAGCCAGGCATGACAAAAGCTCCTTGGGCTACAGAAAATGACATAAATGGCAATTCGGATAGAATTGATTATGATACATATTTGCAGTGGCATGAAATTACAAAGCAACTGACAGCGCATGATGAAGATGCATATTATGTTACTATTTTTTCTGTTTACAGAGTTGAGGGGCGAGATATAATTTCAGCACCTTGTAAAAAGAAATTCAACAGACCTTTGGATGCAAATATATATTGGAAAGCCATTAAATCACTTTTTGGAAGCAGGTTGACCATAGATATTGAATCTAATAGACCAATGGGAAAACGACCGGAAATGGTTTTGTGTGCTTCTCCTGGAGGTAAACATTTGCTTTCAGATGAGGACAGTTCTGCTGTTGAATTAGCAAGAATTAGTGAGGAAGTTTATGATAGACCAAAGTTAAAAATAACGGAAAGCTTCGGTTTGTCTTTTTCGGAAAAGAAAAAGACAAAAGTGTTTTTGTTTGTGAAAAATATTTCAAATAATGAAACATATTCTGTGCGATGGGCCGCAGGATATGATGGAAAACTATAATATTTCAATGAGGAGGTTCCAATGGCTGGGATATTTAACAAATTTATGAATCGCGGAAAGTTTACCTGTCCGTTCTGCTTTAGTGAGTATGATAAAGAAAGAATTAAATATGTATGTCCTGATTGTGGTGAGACAACTTATCCTAAGACATCTGCGGAAAAGAAAAAACCTTCCATACGCTGTGAGCATTGTGGAAGGATGGCAACGGTAAGGCTTTGCCCTGAATGTGGAGAATATAACAAGCAAATACCAGAAGAAGCAAAAGGAGTTATTCCACTAGGTGCTCTTGATGCTGACGGAAGCCTTCCATTTTGTATTATAGGAGTATCATCGTCTGGAAAAACCAATTTTATTACAGTTATGCTTCATGAGTTAAGCCGGGTTTCTGAATTGAGGATTGCCTTGTCAGCACAAAATAAGTACACGAGGGATGTCCAAAGGGAGAATTATACAAATATTTACGAGAATCATATCCCCCCGAGACCGACTGATCCTACAGAACTGGGAGATAGGCTGAAGCCCCAGCTTTGGCAGATTAAGAATCTGATGAGGCAAAAGAGTAACACTACGCCTACATATACATTTACAATTTATGATGGAGCAGGAGAGGATCATTCAGAAAGGCTGGATCCGTCATCAGCAATATGCGGATACATTAATGCATCTAACGCAATTATTATTACATTGGATCCATTGATTCTCACTAATCTTCGGAGGATGATTAACCCTGATGTGAGAAGAAATTCCGGAGCTTCAGAAGGGGATACAAATAGTGCAGAAGATATAGTCAATAGTGTTGCTGCTTACATAAAAGCAGCAAGAGGGCTAAATACGAATAAGATGTTGACAATACCAGTTGCTGTCGTTCTGACAAAATTTGATACAATTCTTCAGTTGGATTCACTTCCGGCAGGAGCTGTGGTTCGAAAACCTAGTATGACATTTTCCAGGGGTAAGGTAAACCTGACGGAGATTTCGCAGGTAAATGAGGAAATCAGAGATTGGCTCTATGGAATTGGAGAAGGGTCATTTATTGCTGCATTGGAGTCGAATTTTAAAAATTTTTATTTCTTTGGGGTTTCCAGTTACGGAGAACCGCCTGAGACACAGGGTTCTGTAAATGAAAACATAAAACCTCATAGGATTTTAGATCCGGTTCTTTGGCTGTTTAAGGAAGAAAAGTTTATAGATTGATACTGGTATAGTGGTATCGGGAAGGAGATTTTATGTATTATGATCTGATTTACACAAGATGCAGACATGGTGTAGATATACTACGTTCTGGTCAGCCGATTTTGAGTGATGGGTTTAAGGTATATGCCTGTTGCTCTGATTTATATAAAGAAGATATCGTTGATCTGCAGCTTGTTATGAATTCATTACAGAAAAAGCAGTCGTTTAGTGAACCGGATTTTATGGATGATGCATATCTTTATGCTGTGCCGGATGCAGGGTTTAGTTTCTTAAACTCCTTTCATCCAATTCCATATGATTTGTCTGTGACCGGGGATTTTGCAAAACGTCCGGGTATGTATTTGAATCATGCTATTATAGGGAATTTTAAATATCTTTATCCTTTTGAGATTTTTCACGATAGGAAGGTTTGGACAGCCCGGGAAAATAATGAGGCGTATTATTATGAAAATGAACCAGCAGATTTGGAATGCAGGGAAATAAGAGCAAGTGAAAGCCCGTTTTATTCTTTTAGCAAAATAGGAAATTTTATTAAGGATGGTAGGGCAGATGCATTAAAGAAAGCTGTTGCTTTTATTCTTGGCCAATTTTTGCTGCCGCTTGACAAAAGGAAATATCTTGTAATAAAAGATGAATCATCGGAAAATATAGAAATGTGGATAGGTGCAATTGAACTGGCATTTTCGCCAAGAATTGCATCAAACATTCCATTTGCCACACGAATGGATAAATTCATCAATTCCAATATATATTATGTGAAAGAAGATGGCAGCTTTTCACAGCAACAGCAAAGCTCTCCAGCTAACCATACCCGTTTGCGGGCTATGATTGTTGGAGTTGCTTCAAAGGACAAGTCCAATCAGGTGCGCATTCTTAATGATTCGCCTTATGTAGTTTTAGACGGAGAAAACAAGAAGGCAGAATTTAATATGGAATCATTGGGAGAATTTTTTAATATAATATCATCCTTTGATGGAATGCATGAAAGGTTTTCGAGAGAATTTTTGCAATCATTCGATATTCATTTTCCTTCAGCTGATTTTAATGCACTTGCGAAAGCATATGAAATATTATGCGGAGATTCTTTTGGTTCTCCGGAAGAATATGCCAAAGCACTTTCAGTATTGTCTAAATATAAGATTTATAAGACGAATATTATTTCCGAGATATATGAAAAGGTTAATTGCCGGCTTGGTCAATTTATAAAAAGCAGCTTGGAAAAATCATTTCCTATTCTTAATTGGGTAGGGGATGTATCTGACGTGGTAGGAGATCCTGACGCGAAGACGAGATTGTCAGAGATTATTAGGGACAGAGCAAAGGAAGTGTTTTTCACTGATTATAAGAAGGGTGGAATTACAGCTTTTTGGGATGAAGTTAAGGGAGGACCATTTGTTGAGGATGTTGGAAAACTTTTAACGGATATGTCAGTTGCAGATGAATATGCTGAAGTAATAAGGTTATATGATTCTTCTGATGCTGTTCTCTTCTTAGAGATCTATTGTATGTTATGCCGTGATATACTAAGGAAGGGTGAATCGGCAAAATTGATTGTTTCATACTGTGTTACATCATGTGAAAAAAAGCCAATGACGGACAGCTCATACAAACGCATATTGTTGACACTAAAAAAAGTAGTTGGAGATGATGCACTTAAATTCTTGTTAGATGGTATTAAGACTTATGAACCAGAGATTTTTGATTCTGTAGTAGACCATGTTATTGTAGTAAGCAGTGGTAGAGGCTTGACTCTTGACGATATGTTCTTATTATGCGGGGATTTATCAGAATATGGTATGTATGATAAGGAACAGATGCTTGTACGCCATTATATTGAAGATGCGGAGAACATAATGGAACTGGAAGCATTTTCAGAAAGAGCAGTCAGCGCAGCCTGTTTTGATGAGAAAACAAAGGAAAAAATCTATGAGCTTCTTGATGGCAGGGTAAACGTGGAGGGACAGGACTCTGAAATTTTTGCAGCATCTATACAGAAAAACCTCCCGAAAGACACTGTTTGTACAAATTCTGCCCATATTGTAGCGATAGATAATTTGCTGCATATGAAAAAAGGAGATTCTGTTAAAATGTGTTTGAAGCCGTATATAAAACAGGATTTTCCTTCTGTTTTATCAAAAAATTATGTTGCACGGCTGATATCTGCACTGTTAAAGATTAAGACAACCAGAGAGGACCAGTGGTTTATCCTTGATTTGTTATTGGAGAGTCCGGATATTTTTCTTAAACAGTATATGTCCGCACTTGTTATGACAGCTGAATCAAATCCAGAAAAATGGGAAAGAACACTTGAATTTATTTATGCAAGTCCTAACGCAAGAACTAAGAGGAAGCTTGAGAGCATTTTGAGCAGCTCTATTGTAAATTCTGGACTTAAAAAGAAGAATCTGGATGCCTTGGGTAAACTTTTGTCAGACAAGAGTATGCGCAAATATTATGAAAATATTATTGATGATGCAGCTGATGAAATAAAGGAAAGAGATGGTTCTATCGTTTCTAAATTATTTGGCGGATTCAGAAAATAGGAGGAAGTGATATGAGAAATATTGGATTTGTTATGGCTTCGAGAATGCTTGTGGAAGAAAGAAAACTTGTAAGGTTTATGTATCGTGAAAAAGGGGAAGGGAACGATAGTGGATGGCGTTTTTTTACGGGAGAAGAGGATCAGCAATATGTAGATGATCCGGATAATATTAAAATTTATGATATCCAGACTATACTGGATATCGACAAAAGCATAAGGCCTTACCTGGATTCTGCGGAATACAGTGCATTTGAGAAAGATGAAGATGAGAAGTGTTTTCGAATGGTTGAGGACTTTGATTTCGGCAGGAATATAGAGGAGGCTTGACTATGGCGTTGCATAGACCGTACATACGTGCAAGTGTCCGTGAAGAGGTAGAAAAAAGGGCTGAAAAAAATGAAAAAGGACAGTTTTTAGATGCCAATACTGGAAAGCCTATAGAAGGAAAGTATGATCTTGGGCATAAAGCCGGTCACGAGCATTGGCGCGAAGCAGAAAAGGCAGAAGCCGAGGGGTTGGATCAGGAAGAGTTTAATGAGAGAATGAATAATCCTGATTATTATCAGATAGAGGATCCGCATGAAAACAGATCTCATGCCCATGAAATGCAGGATGAAGATAATTTGTCTCAAGAAGAATCAAGCGAAACAGAGGAAAACGGGCAGGAGATGTAGAATAGGAGGTCGGGGACAATGGATTCAATGCCATCTGCTGTTGCTGAACATGTAAGCATTTTTTTTTCATGGATAAAGAATGCATGGAATATGTCTGTGCATTTTGTGAATATATTGCCGCCAGTTGTGAGGTTTATTATTCATGCCGCATTTTATTTGTCTATACTGGGGATTATATTAACACAAATTCGTGCTATGTTTTTTAACAGGGATAAATGGAAAGAAAAATATAATAGCGGATTGACATTCAGCTATTTCAGAGGGACAGGACAATATCAACGCCGTTATATTTATAGGGATGCCCACAACTTTCTCTCAGACAGGACATGGCTATTGCTTAGTGCCGCTGGTGTGGCATACCATCTTGGCATTTATGAATCGGATTCAAAATTAAGGCTGTTTTTGCTTTCTTTTATACATATACCTTTAACAGTTATTGGCTTTATTGAAATGGTGTTCAGGGTTGTGTTTGGAACAATATATTTGTGGATTGCAAGTATTATACATGGATTGTTGCTTATTATCTTGAAGATTGTCACATTGATAGTTACTCCCTTTTTTAATCTGATAGATAAAGCGAAAAGAAACGAACAGCATTGTACCTATTGTTACCGATCTTTTAAAGTGCCAGGATATGTATGCCCTTCATGCGGCAAAATACATAAGGATTTAGTCCCTGGGGATACGGGAATATTAACAGCAAGATGCGGATGTGGGAAATTTTTGCCATGTTCTTTAATATCAGGCCGTTCCCGTCTTGAAAGTGTCTGTCCAGAATGCGAAAAGCCACTGGCAGCAACGGGAGCCAGGGAATTTACCCTTCAATTGATAGGTGGGGATACATCAGGGAAGAGTGCATTTTTAGCTTCTTTTCAACATTTGTACCGCATGACGGGAAATGCGGATAATGTTAAGATTGAACCGTTTCCAAAAGAAGAGTTTGATGCACTGGAAAAAATGTTCATGACCGGAAATACATCTGAGTCGTCTAAGACCTCTATTGTTACATATAGCATGGTACATAAATATGAGGATGGATTCAAAGACACCCTTGTGGTATATGATGTCCCGGATGAGGTGCTTATCAGTGGTGTATATGAGCAGAATCCGCTGAATTTTGGATATACAGATGGAGTTTTGATTATTATTGATCCGACAACAATAAAGGCTGTGCGAAACGAGAGTGAAAAGAATGGACAGATGATACCGGATAACAGCTTTGCTGATAATGAAGCGAATGCAGAGGATGTAATAATTGAATTTATACAGCAATTTTCGAGATTAAGTAACCGTTCTTCAAATAAAATGATAAAAATTCCAGTTGCGGTCATTATCAATAAAGCGGACTTAAAAGCTGTGAAAAATAAAATTGGATTAAGAGCGATTGAAAAAATGTACCAATCTAATCCAGCCAAATTCAATGATGACATTAATATTGCGAGAAATACAGCTTGCAGAAATTATATGATTTCAATAGGAATGGCAAATACGATTAATAATTTGGAGAGCGTATTTTCTAAAGTGCAATACTTTCCGTCAAGTGCGATGGGTCATATGGCAGAAGAAGGAACGCCATTCAGTCCGTTTGGTGTAATAGAACCGATTGGGTGGATAGCCAGTCAAAATAATGTTAGATTCAAAGACATACTTGCTGCCTCAAGTAAAATAGTAGGTGAAGATTCTTTTGAAGATGTTTTAACGGCAAAAGCATTGTTGGAACGCTATAAAAAAGCTGAGAAATTTCTTTCTGATAGAGAATTTGGCAAAGCTTATGATGAATTCATGCGTTTGGGAAATTATCGTGATGCACAAGAACGCGCCAAAACTGTAACAGCGCAGTGCTATAGTTATGCAAAGCGAATGTTTGAAGGGAATAATTTTGAGGAGGCGGCAAAACAGTTCACTGCCATTAAGGATTATAAAGATTCTGCTGACTATGCCGCTGAATCTTTGTATCAGTATGGAAAAATTCTGGTGAATGAAGGAAAATATAAAAGGGCCTGCGATTGTTTTAAGCGTCTTGGAAACTATAAGGACACGCATTCAAAATATTTGGAAGTGCGGTATTTGATTGCTAAAAAGGAGGCGGAACAAGGTAATCCAAAGGTTGCGCTTGATGAATATAACAAGCTCGGTGATTATAAGGATGCCAAGCAGAATGTAAGACTTCTCTTCCCTAAACTTATAAAGAATGGTGAAAGGAGAAACCTTGCGTTTGGAAAATATAAATGGAGAGTTATTCGAGTAGATAAGGATATGGCGTTGGTAATAACCGAAACGGTTATCTGCCAAAAAGCATATAATGATACTTTGACTGGAATTACCTGGAGGGATAGCAGTGTCAGGAAATTTCTTAACACAGATTTTTTATGTGATTTTGATGACCGTGAAAAAAGAATGATATTTTCAACAATGATATCAAATAATGGAAACCCAGAATATGGAACGAGCGGCGGAGAAAATACTGTTGATGCAGTTTTTTTGCTAAGTGATTCAGAAATGAGAACACTGTTTTCGTCTGATCAGGATAGGATTCCGAAGGAAGGGGGAATAAAAGCTGAATGGTGTTGGTTGAGAACACCAGGCGGAAACAACTCCTACGCTGCTATTGTTGATTCCAAAGGGGCAATAAGTGATGGCGGTAATACGGTTAATAACAGAAATGGCGGGTTAAGACCTGCGATGTGGATTATACTGTAAAGGAAGGTCGATGGAAATGGAAGAAGACAAGACAGAAAATGCTGAGAATACAAGAAAAAAATATACTGTAAAATCCATGTCAAAAAAGGTAGCAACTTGGATAATAGCTATTCTCATTGGACTTTTTATAGTAGACCTTATTCGTTCATCTCAGGCAGGAACTTCCCCTTGGATTAGCAGATATATGGAAGTCCATTATCCAGGAGTGCTGGATGCTTTGTCTGATGGAAGCAGTAGTGATTCCATGGCCGCCACGGAGGAAGCGGCAGCAGTTGAAACTGGAGTTTCGGTGGAGGAAGCTGAATCGGACAGTGTTTTTGATGCTGATGGATTTATTTTTCCCGACAGTGCAGATGAATACCTGACTGAGGACGAATTATACGAATTAAAGTATGATGAAGAGTATAGTTTTGAAGATTTACTTGGATTTGCAAGAAATGAAATATATGCTCGTCATGGATTTCCATTTAAGGAAGGCGGCAGATATTTTAATCATTATATTCAGTATGACTGGTATAATGAATTGGAGCATAATGATGTTTCGAATGGCGAACTTAATGAATTTGAACACGCAAATGTAGATCTTATTGTTAATATTGAGACAAGGGAAGGGTTTCGGTAATAATAGCTAAGGCCGTGTTTTGGGATTGGAGATTATGAGTCTATGAATATGGTTTTGCGTGATTGAGGTAAAAAAAGAACAGATTTTTGGTTTTCCAAAAGTGTAAGTTTTATCGGCGGTCATCGTGACCGCCTGTTTATATGTATGATGATTATAGAAATAATTCTTCACTTCTTTTGTAAACTGTAACTCTATTGGTTGCGTTCATTCCGTAATATTCTAAGATATTGAAGTTCTTCTTCTGATGTTCAAAATTTCAGATTCTTATCGAAAATAATTTTACAAACACACTTGACAACACTTCTCTGAAATCACAGGCGGCAGAGGCATCGTATTCGCTACTGGAACCCCCATCAGCAACAGCATGACAGAAATGTACTCTATACAAAGGTATTTACAATACGACCGCCTGCAGGAGATGGGCATGGGGCAGTTTGATTCTTGGGCTTCCCGGTTTGGAGAAACCATCACAGCTCTGGAATTGGCTCCGGAAGGCACCGGATACAGGGTGCGTACACGCTTTGCGAAGTTTTTCAATCTGCCGGAACTGATGAATGTATTCAAAGAAATTGCGGATATAAAAACGGCAGACCAACTTAACCTGCCTACGCCGGAAGTCGAGTATCACAATATTGTGTCAGAGCCTACGGAATATCAACAAGCTATGGTGAAAGAACTGTCCAAAAGGGCGGAGAAAGTCCACGGCGGAATCGACCCGCATATTGATAACATGTTGCGCATCACATCAGACGGACGGAAGCTGGGGCTTGACCAGCGTATCATCAATCCCATGCTGCCCGACGAGCCGGAAACGAAAGTGAATAAATGCGTGGCGAATATATTGAAGATTTGGAAAGAAGGTGATTCAGAGAAATTAACACAGCTCGTGTTCTGCGACATTGCGACGCCATCAGGAAAATCAAATGACGGTTCTGAAGATGCTCCGTTTACCAATATCTACGATGACATCCGCAGGAAACTCATTTCTGGCGGCATGGCTTCAGAGCAGATAGCGTTCATCCATAATGCCAAGACAGACATACAAAAGAAAGAGCTGTTCGCCAAAGTCCGTTCCGGGCAGGTGCGCGTGCTTATCGGCTCCACCCAGAAAATGGGAGCGGGGACCAACGTACAGGACAGGCTTATCGCAATTCATGACTGTGATGCCCCGTGGCGCCCACGAGATTTGATTCAAAGAAAAGGCCGTATCGAACGCAGGGGAAATATGAATCCGAAAGTACATGTGTTCCGGTATGTCACGAATGCAACATTTGACGCGTACCTCTGGCAGACGATAGAAAATAAACAAAAATTCATCTCCCAGATTATGACGAGCAAATCCCCTGTACGAAGCTGTGAGGACGTGGATGAAGCCACGCTCTCATTCGCTGAGATAAAAGCATTGTGCGCTGGCGACCCGCGCATTAAAGAACGTATGGATTTGGACGTGGAAGTGTCGCGTTTAAAGATTATGAAAGCCGACCACCAGAGCAAACAATACCGTCTGGAAGACAATGTGTTAAAGCATTTTCCTGAGCAGATTCAACAAGCGCAAGGCTTTATTGCTGGCTTAACAACCGATATACAGACATTAAACCAGCACCCTCACCCGGCAGAAGGATTCGCAGGAATGGAGATACTGGGCGCTGCCTATGCAGATAAGGCAGAGGCAGGGACTGCCCTGCTTGACGCCATACAGGATGTAACGGATGAAGAGCCAGTGAATATCGGTCATTACCGTGGATTTGGCTTATCTGCAAGATTTACAGGATTCGCCCATAAACTGAGCCTGAAAGGAGCCGTCTCCTACAATGTGGAGCTGGGAACGGACGCGAGGGGGAACCTGACAAGGCTTGACAACGCCTTAAACAAACTGCCCGAACGTCTGGCAGATTATGAAACGACGCTGGCTAACCTGCTCCAGCAGCAGGAAGCGGCGAAATCGGAAATCAATAAGCCGTTCCAGTATGAAGAAGAATTGCGAATGAAATCCGTCAGGCTTGCGGAACTGGACGCGAAGCTTAACATCGGCGGCGTATCCCAGCCGCAGACCGCAGCATGAAATGAAATTTTATAAGCATCAACAAGCCCCCGAAAGGGGGCTGCGGGTGCCTTAATAAATGACATATTGTAAAAATTAAAGAATCAGCATTCCATACAAAGGAGGTATTTTTTATGAGTTATTCTTCTGAAATCAACGGCCTTGAGCTGTTCACCGCGCCATTCCGCAATCCGCAGGCTTATATGGCGGCTCCGGCATCCTGCCCACAGCAGTCGAAAACTGCATCTTCCAAACCCAAAGCGGCTGTATCTCCGGCACAACAGTCAAAAGCAGTAAGCCAGCCGCAGGCTGTACAGCCAAAGGCTCCGTTAAGCCAGCCACAAAAACGGGATATTCCGACAAAGCCTGTCCCGGATGAAAAGAAACCTGCTGTACAGGAGGAACAGGCTAATGTTACGGAGACAGCGCAAAAGACGGGACAGCAGCCGGAAAAAGATGCTCCCACTCCTGTAAATGCACAGCCAAAACCGGAACTGCCGAAAAAAGAACTTACGATGGACATGTCCGACCGGACGATTCCAGCCGGGGAGCCTTTGGACATATCAGAAGACGCCAAACGGAAAGCCCATGAAGAAGCCGAAGCAAAGCGCAAGGCAGAGTGGGAGGCAAAACAGGCATCTAAGAAACAGGCGGAAGAAGCGGCGGTTCAAAAGCTGCAGTCTATGAGCGATGCTGACGTGGTGTCAGCTTCCACAGAACGTGTCCGTACAGACGTGGAACGGCTTACCCGCCGCAACATGAAAGAGTGCGTCGCAGAACATATACAAAAAGAGTGCCGGAAAGACCCGGCATTTGCCCGAAAAACCATGCATCCGCACAAAACAATGGTTCACTGTTTCCGGTATATCAACCGCAAGGCAAAAGACTATATCCGTCAGGAGATGGAGGACAATGACATGAGGCCGGAAAACGGCGTTTACGGCGGCGATGTCCCGGACGATTTGTGCTACCAATGGGCAGAGGACTATTTCAATGACCCGGATGCAGAGGAAGATAAAGAAAGAGAAGAAAAGTTTACTCCGCGACCATACGTCGGCGCGGCATCTAAGCCTAAGAAAACGCCTAAAAAGACAGCGAAAAAGGAAACAAAGAAAAAGCAGGAACCGGGGAACAGCTACGAGCAGATGAGCTTAACGGGGGTGTGATAAATGTTAAATAAAAGAAAATGCCGCAAATTCGCAAATCCTGATATGAAAATGGCGGCAGGCAATGGGATACTGCATGCAGAGCAGATTGACTATATCATCCGTACAGCAGTCAGGATTATTGACCATCATAAGACGCTAATACTGTATGTCTATTCCCGTACACAGGCTTTGCAGGGGGATTATTGCCCCCTGTGGACAGTTTTTCAGGGAAAGGATGATTTTATAACATTGGAACGCCGGGAAGACGGCAGCGCCGTGTGGCGTAAGTCTGCGTTTGACAGTCTGGGCGGCAGATGGGGGTTTACAGGCAGATGCGCCTTTTACTCTGCAAAGGATGAAGAACGCGTTACCCGTTATCTGAAAAGCAGCCGTGAAAACGGCATGGGTTCCCTGGTGATTTTCCAATGGGGGATACAGGAAAAACGCAGGCAGGAACGCCAGCGCATCCGGGAACGGGAAATTATAAACCGGATGGAATGCGTGCCCGCCCTGCCCCGCAGCCTGAAAAGCTGGATACGAAAATCCGTCATGCCCGCCTATTTCTTTTACGATTACAAGCGCGGGGGCGCGGACGTTCCCGGCGTATGCTCCTCCTGCGGCCATGAGATACGGTTGTCAAACGTAAAAATGGGGAACATAGGAATCTGCCCGCATTGCATGCATGGGCTTGTCATGAAGCCGCGCTCCCGCCGTGGATACTGCATGACAGACAGGGAAACCTGCCAGGTAATACAGAATACAGGCAGCGGCGGACTGGTAGTGCGCATCATAAAAGCGCGTTACACATATATGGGCGACACACCCCAAATCCAGATTTACGAGAACGCCCGCCAGTTTGTCCGTCAGGATGAAAATGGGAAGGTAAGCCTTGAATGCTATTATTACCAGCATAACGGCGGAATCCTGACGAACTGGAAGAAAGGCGAACGGTGCGGGTACGGCCTGTGGCAGTACAGCTTCGAGGCGGACACATGCGGCCATGTCTTTGGCAAAAACCTTCCGGCTGCGCTCAAAAATACGCTTTGGCAGTACTGTCCCATTGCTGATTTCTACAACCATGACCGCGAACCGATGCAGGCCTTGCCGTTCCTTGCCGCGTATTTGGAACATCCACGGCTGGAGCATCTGGTCAAGACGGGATTCTGCCATATCGTGTCAGACATGGTTTACCGCCATGTTTCGGGCTGTCTGGACGAGACGCAGGACCGGACGCACCGCATCCTGCGGATTGCGGCAGAGGACGCGGAGTTTCTGCATAAGCTGGATGCAAACTTGAATATGCTGAAAGCATTCCAAGAATACGCAGGGGTGAAAGACCGCCAGCGTCTGTTCCTTTGGCAGCTGAAACATAAGGTCAAACTGAACATCCCGCCCATCCTAAAGCATATGACCGTACACAAGTTTATACGGTACATGGAAAAGCAGTACAGTTTCCTGCGGCTGCGGAAAACGCCTCACGGCTCATTACGATACAAAGAAATGCAGGATTTGGTGACGGAATACAGGGATTACCTGGATATGTGCCGCAGGATGGGATACGACATGAAAAACAGCTTTGTCCTGTACCCGAAAGACTTGCAGAAGTCGCACGATAAGACAGCCCGCAGGATGAAACACAAGAAAGACGCTGAAATAAAGCGTGGTTTTACTGCTGTATACAAACAGCTTGCCGGGCAGCTTGATTTTGAAAAAGACGGATTGAAAATTGTATATCCTGGTACGCCGGATGACGTGATTGCTGAGGGACATGCATTGCATCATTGCGTGGGCAGCTATACGGAACGTGTAGCTGGCGGGGAATGCGTTATACTGTTCCTGCGGGAGTGTTCTGACGAAGCAAAGCCATTTTATACAGTTGAAGTCAGGGAACAGAAAGCCGTACAGGTGAGAGGCATGGGAGACTGCGGCATGACGCCGGAAGTTGCAGCTTTTATTGCAGACTGGGAGCAAAGGGTATTAAGCGCCCAGCCAGCTTCTGCGGCATGATTCTGCCTGCCAGCGGCAAATCGCAAGGGAACAGATGGGGCTGTCAAAAACAGCCCTTTATTTGGCTGTACGGATATGTTATAATAAAATCAAAGAAAGGCGGAAACGGAATGGAAAATCATAATACTAATGCCACGGCATGGGAAGAATTACAGATATCAAATGATTTCATCTTTGGGAAAATCATGCAGGACCCAAAGCTGTGTAAAAAACTTTTACAGCGAATACTGCCGGATTTAAAGATAGACCATATAGAATATCCGGAAACACAAAAAGCAATACGCCCCGACATAGACGCCAAAAGTGTGCGGTTAGATGTGTACGTTGCTGATAGCAATAATACTGTTTACGACATTGAGATGCAGGTTGCTATGTCAAAAGAGCTGCCAAAAAGAACAAGATATTACCAGAGCCTTCTAGATATGCAGATGATTGACAAAGGAGAATCATACAGGAAATTGAAATCAAGCTATATTATTTTCATCTGCCCTTTCGACCAGTTTGGCATGGGCAGGCATATCTATACGTTTGAGAACATATGTAGGGAAGATAAAGACATCTTCCTGGAGGACGGAACGACGAAGATATTCTTGAACGCTAAGGGGATGATGGACGATGTCAGCCCTGAACTAAAAGCGTTTTTAGATTATGTAGCTGGGAAGAAACCAGCAGACCCATTCGTGGATGAATTGGAAGAGGCAGTGAAAAATGCCAGAAAAAATAGGGAATGGAGGCATGAGTATATGACATTGTTAATGCGTGACCAGGAAAATAGGGAAGAAGGCAAGGCAGAAGGCATTATTGCAATAGGGCTTGATGTTGGACTTTCTGAGGAAGAGCTTTTAATCAAACTGCAAAATAAATTAGAGATTCCATATGAAGCTGCTCAGGAATATCTTGAACGGTTTGGAAAACAAACAGTATAAATGCCGAAAAAACAGGGAATGGAGGCATGAGTATATGACATTGTTGATGCGTGACAGGGAAAATCAGAAAATTGGAGAAAAAAAAGGCATGGCAAAAGGAGAAGATAGGATGGCCAAACTGATAATGTTATTAAATCAGGATGGGCGGCTGTCCGATATTGTCAAAGTTTCACAAAATAAAGAATATCGTCAGGAACTTTATGAGGAATATCATATTATCTAAGGAGAAAAATTGTACGAATAAACCATTTTTCCCCTCTAATGACAGGAATGCTGATAAGAGACGGAAAGTTTGGTTTTATGGATGTAGCATACAAAGAAGATTTCCGGAGAGCCTTGGACAAACAGAAAATAGAAGCCCGTAAACTTATAATAACCAGATTGGAACAGGTAAAGAAGCGAAAGACAAAAGGCTTTCATGCCGTATGCGACAGATTGGAGAAGAAAAACAGAGACACGGCAATATTAAATGAGGGTTACGGGGCCAGTCAAAAACCGACAGATTCCTATGTGAAGTAACTGTAAGAAATAAAGATGATTAAAACAGCTGTCCTGCAGGTTTTGCCTATGTAGGGCAGCTGTTTTAAATTCCAAAAACAATAACATTATTCTGTCAATATCTAAATTCTTTGCAATTCAAATCCGCATATCTGTAACGCTGTCTCTTTACGGCAATCCATTTGCAACAAAAATCATAAAGCGCTGCCGCGCCGGGTGTAATTTCGAGAAAACAGCTGAGACAGGCTGAAAAACATGATACCGTTTCTAATGGCATTCAAAAAAAGGAGAAAAGCATATGAATAAAATCATTTTAATCGGAAGACTCACCCGCGATGTTGAGATGCGTTACGGTACAAATAACAACAATACGGCCATTGCCAGATACACGCTTGCCGTAAACCGCCCGTACAGGCAGGACGGCGGCCAGGAAGCTGACTTCCTGCCCTGCGTCGCGTTTGGAAAGACGGCGGAGTTTGCGGAAAAATATCTTGCCAAAGGGATGCGCGTGGCAGTTGAGGGCCGCATACAGACGGGCAGCTACACGAACCGCGAAGGGCAGAAAGTCTATACGACGGAAGTAGTGGTTGAACGCCAGGAGTTCCTGGAGAAAAGGGCAGGGGACAGCCAGACAGCCTCTGACGCTGCCGGAAGCGGCGGGGAAGGCTATATGGACATCCCCGACGGGATTGACGAAGAGCTGCCATTTAATTAACAGATGACGCTTCCCAGCCTGCGGGCGGGAAGCGTTTTTCAACTTTGAAATTCATACAGAAAAAGGAGAGACGATATATGACGCATGATATGGCAAAGCAATTTTGGAATTTATATCTGGGAATGGCAAGCAAGGATGGTGCGCATGTCAATATGTTAAGCCCGACGGAGGATTTCAAAGCGCGCGCACATGCCGGAGAATTTGATACACTCACAGACGACCAGTATTACAAGACGGAAGCAGATGCGGAAGAGGCTGCTTCGTTTTGGGATTGCCAGCCTTCACAAATGGCTGGAATAATCCTGCTGAACGCTTTGGCAAGGACTGATATATCTGATGTGGAAATAGATGAAATTGCTGGGATTTTGGCGGATGCGTCCGTAAGGACTGATTATTATACAGAAGAGCAGGCACAAGAATGTGACGAAGCCGCTTTTAACCCTGATTTGGACTTTTCGCCACAAAGCCCCGGCAGCTCTCATACTCCCCGCAGCATCTATAATTACCTGAACCAGCACATATATGGGCAGGATGCGGCGAAAAGAGCCGCCGCCATGCTTATGTACCATCATTTACGCGGAAACAGCCGTAACATTGTGATGGCGGGGGCGACAGGCTGCGGAAAGACAGAAATCTGGCGTACACTGTCAAAGATGTATAACTGTATCAGGATTATCAACGGTCCACAGCTTTCATGTGATGGTTGGAAAGGTTCTCTGAAAATAAGTGACATTTTCACCTGCGAAACGAAAAAACTGGCTGAACATCTCGTTCTGGTCATAGATGAGAGCGATAAGATGATGGAACCCAAAGTTGCAAGCGGAGGCACCGACTACGCGAAAATGATACAGAATGAATTGTTGAAATTGATGGACGGTGACACATTAACCTTTACGGATGAAAAGAACAGGGACACCAAAACTACCATCAACTGCTCTGGCGTATCCGTGGTATTGTGCGGCAGCTTTGAACGGATGTTGCAGGCAAAATCGGAATCTTCTGCAAGTATTGGATTTGGCAGGCGTGAAAAGAAGGAAAGCGTTGTTGCCGAATGTACGGAAGAAGATTTGGTTCAGTATGGCAACGTCAGACGCGAAATTGCAGGACGCATAAGCCAGATAGTCACTCTTGATACTCTTGATGCGGATGATTTTGAGAAAATACTGGAAAGTGAAATGTCGCCTATACAGAAGATGGAAAAGGCGCATAATGTATCGCTGTCTATAGATAAAGAATCACGCAGGAAACTTGCTTCTGACGCTGCAAAAAGCGGCATGGGATGCAGGTACATCCGTTCTAAGCTGCAGTTCATGCTTGACGAGCAGATGTTTGATGTTCCAGATGTAGATACATACAGCCTGTATTATGAATAAGAATGACATGAAAAAAACAACTGCCAACAGTTCCACGTTGGCAGTTGTTTTTTTCTTTTGCATTACAATAAGGAAGGCGTGAGAAAAGTGTGAGAGAAAATGTGAGAAAATACAGGAAAAATCATACGGAAAAAGCTTGGTTTATGAGGGTTTTTAAGGTATGTGAGAAAATGAAAAATGCCTGTTTTTAA
>OFFK01000572.1_pt1 | contig 31993 bp, 30 predicted proteins | sample 1521361 | NCBI WGS metagenome assembly OFFK01 (sample SAMEA3504096, study PRJEB24116) | mouse gut metagenome | biome: mouse gut; feature: mouse-associated habitat; material: faeces | place: Denmark | collected 2011 | reverse complement strand
GAAAAACCTTGATTTTCCAGTGTTTTCAAAAGTATCGTTATCTAACGTCAGCTTTCGACAGACCAGAATTTAAGAGAATGATGAGTGATATTGAAGCAGGAACGGTGAACTGTGTCATTGTGAAGGACCTTTCCCGTTTCGGACGCGACTATATTGAATCCGGGAGATATCTACAGAAATTATTCCCGGCCCTTTCTGTGCGCTTCATTGCGATTACAGACCACTATGACAGTTTCCGGGCTGATGTGTCGGAAAGTGGCATTGTTCTTCCTATCAAGAATTTCATCAACGATTCATACTGCAGGGATATATCTGCGAAAGTAAAGAGCCAGTTTGAAGTAAAACGGAAAAATGGAGAATGTCTTGCGTCATTTGCCCCCTATGGATATCGAAAATCGGAAAATAACAAGAACCGTCTTGTATTAGATGAATACGCGGCAGATATTGTCAGAAAAATATTTGCGTGGAAAATAGAAGGGATGGCCGTTATATCAATTGCGAAGAAGCTAAACAGTCTTGGCATACTGTCTCCGAAAGAATATAAAAAGTCCATGGGCGAAAACTATACCGGAGGATTTTCTGGAGCGGTCAGATCACAGTGGGGAAACACTACTGTAAAACGTATACTGACAAATGAGACTTACCTGGGGCATATGATACAGGGAAAAAGGGAGAAGATTAACTATAAGCTGAAAAAGAGTGTAGATAAGCCGCGGGATGAGTGGGTAAAGGTACAAAATACCCATGAGGCGATCATATCAGAGGATCAGTTCCGGACTGTTCAAAATCTGCTGAAAACAGACTGCAGAGTAAGTACGGTGACAGAAAAGAACGGGCTGTTTACAGGTATTCTCTTCTGCAGGGACTGCGGGGAACAGATGATCAGACGTATTAACCGTTACAAAGATACCCAAAAGATTTATTATATCTGTTCCACAAAAAACCGGGGAGAGGGCTGCAGCAGACATAGCATCCAGGAGGAACAGTTGAAGGAGATGGTTACGGAACTGACCCGGCATTATGCCAATGCATTCTTGGAGGAGAAGAAGGTATTTGAAAAAGCTCTGGAAATGGAAGCGAATTTCGAATCTATAGTCCGCTATGATACAGAAATTGCAAGGCTTAAAGAGGAACAGGATAAATATTATTTGCTTTGTTCCAGTCTGCGCAATGACTTAAAACAGGGTGTCGTCACAAAAGATGAGTTTGAAAGGCTGTACAGTGATTTTAAGCGGAAGGCTGCTGAGTTTGAGGAGGCCCGGCAGAAGCAGCAGGAAATGATAAAGGAAGTGTTCCGGAATGGCGTTATATCAGCGGCGCGGCTGAAAATGATGCAGAGTTGTTCGGAACTGAAAGAGATAGACCGCAGCACTCTTTGCAGTATGGTAAAGAAAGTCAGTGTACTTGAGAACCGGAGGCTGGAGATTGAATTCTATTACAGGAATCAATACCATATTATGCAGGAAGCGAACCAAAGGCTGCAGGAACTCAGGGAAAAGCAGCCGACAGGAGCTTATGGATCTGCTTGTATGTCCTCAAAATAGGAGATAAATAAGGAAAGGAGCGCATGAGAATGGGAAGAATATCCAAACGGGGTGCCGCTTTGCAAAAAAATGCAGAGCAGCATGTGGAAGAAAACCGCGGAAGACGCAGATATAAGGCCGGAATATATGCGAGGCTTTCTTCAGATCAGGATAAGAAAGCCTGCAGACAAGCCTTAAAAAATGAATCTGTGGAGACACAGATAGAGATAGCAAAAAAGTTTGTGGAAGAATATAATGAAAAGGCTGCAAATGAAGTGATGGATATCGTGGAATGTTATACGGATCTGGGGAAGACGGGAAGCAATTTTGAAAGAGAAGGTTTCCTGAGGCTTCTGCAGGATATCCGGCTCGGAGACATCAATTGCGTTATCGTGAAGGATCTGTCACGGTTTGGCAGAAATTATCTGGAAGCCGGAAATTACATAGAGAGAATATTTCCTTTTCTGGGCGTGCGATTCATTGCAATTGCTGACGGTTTTGATACCGGAAAAGCGGAAAATGAGAATAAGCAGATGACATCCGAGATTAAGAATCTTGTGAATGATATGTATGCAAAAGATTTTTCACAAAAGGCCAGGATTCATTTAAAGCAGAGGCGGGAACAGGGTTCCTATGTGGGTGGACCGCCTCCCTATGGATATAAGGCAAAATGGGAGGGAAAACGCCGTATACTGATACCTGATACTGATACAAAGGAAATTGTGAGATTTATTTATATGAAATTTGTTGAGACGGAGAGTTACACTGCGGTTGCCAATGAACTGAACCGCAGACGCATCAATCCGCCGAAGCGGTACAGCCAGACAAGAGAGGTGTATTATGGCTCTGGCAATAACGGATACAAGGGATGGGATAAGGGGGCGGTAGAAAGAATTCTGAAAAGTGCGGTTTATACCGGCGCTTTAGTACAGGGAAAGAGTAGTATTACTGCCAGAAATGAGAAAAACCGTATCCATAAGGCGGAAGAGGAATGGACGGTTATGGAGAGCACACATGAACCGCTGATCGGAAAAGATTTATATGGCAGGGCCATAGAAGTACGGCAAAAAATAGAGAAAAGAACAGCGGCGAAAAAGCATCCTGCCGAAGACTGCCCGTTAGAAGAGAATATTTTTGACAATGTATTGTACTGCGGTGTGTGCGGCAGGAAAATGACGCGGAGCAGCCAGGTGAAGCAGTATGCTGACGGAGAAAAAGCAAGGCTTGAAGGGTATTTCTGCCTGAACAGCGGCCAGACAAAGACCATAGTATGTCCGGAATCAAACCGTATATCAAAGAACGAACTTCTGGAGATATTGCTTCCCCTTATCCGTATGGAGTTTGCAGTTTGCCTCAAAAAGCCAAAGCGTTACATAGAGTATGGAAAAGAAAGGATAGCGGAAGCTGAAAAACGAATTGAGGGAAAAAAACGTGATGCAGAAGGTAAAATGAGGCGTTTCCGTGAAGAAGAGGGTATGATATATATGAGCTACCATGCAGGAGAAATTTTGCAGAAGGACTATGTAGCATTCAAACTTAAGCAGGAGGACAGACTGGAGGAACTGCTGAAACAGCAGCAGGAGTGGAAAAAGGAAAAAAAGAAACTGGATAAGCTGGAAGAAAAATATCTTGCCGCCATAAGAGCGCTCATGAAGCTGAAAAATGGAAAACATTTTACAAAAGATCTGGTAGAGGCCTTTATCAATAAGATATATATTTACCCGGGAAAACGGATCCAAGTCTTGTTTACGGTCACGGCGGACAGTATGGGAGGGTAAGTGGATGGGGATATTGGCAATATATCTGCGGTTATCCTTAGAAGACAAAGATACTTCCTGCGATGGCAGCTTTATTCAGGATGAGAGCAATAGTATTGGAAATCAGAGAAAACAGATACTCGAATACATATATCACAACCATGAGCTTGCAGAATATGAAGTCATGGAATTCAGCGATGACGGGTACACCGGCACCAGTATGGAAAGGCCGGGGATGCAGGAACTGCTAAAGGAAATGAGGGCAAACCGCATTCATTGTATTGTTGTGAAGGATATGTCACGTTTTTCAAGGGACTATATTGAGATGGGAACATATCTGAATCAGATATTTCCGTTCCTGGGTATTCGGTTTATTGCGATAAACGATCGCTATGACAGCAGGGAACACCATGGAAGCACGATTGAGATCGATACGGCTTTCCGGACGCTTTTGTATGATATGTACAGTAAGGATATATCGGTTAAGGTGAAGGCTTCCATAGAAAGTAAGTGTATGAGCGGGGAATATGTCTTTGGACAGGTTCCTTTCGGATATGCAAAAAGCAGTGAAAGGAAAAATGCCGTCATAGTAAATGAGAAAGAGGCAGAAATCGTGAGGTATATCTTTTCGCTTGCCCTACAGGGGAAAAGCAGTGTTCAGATTGCAAGACAGCTTTACGAGGAACATGTGCCGACAATTATGCAGATCAGAAAGCCCGGAAAAGAAAACCAGGACGGAAAACTACATGCGTGGAGCGGACAGGCAGTCAGAACCATCCTGAATAATCGTTTTTATCTTGGCGAGATGGCATATGGGAAAACTATGAGAAAATCTGTGGGAAGCAAGGAGCGCGAGGCTGTTTCCAGGAAGGATTGGAAAGTCATACCTGCTCACCATGAGGCGTTGGTATCAAAAGATGTTTTTGAGCAGGTTTCAGCCTTTAAACCAGGACATTCCACAAAGAGAAACCGAGAAAAGCATCCGCTTACCGGAAGGCTGTTTTGCGGGGGATGCGGGTATTCGCTCAATTACAGGCCGATTCGGGGAAAAAACCGTTACAGACGGTTTGAATGCAGAAAACATGCGTTGCTTCAGATACCGGAATGTTGTACTTATATGAACGCGGACTTGCTGGAGGAAACAGTGCTTTTCATGCTGCACAAGGAATTGGTGCTGCGCGGAAATGCTATGAAGCAGGAAGAGAACCTATTGCTGATCAAAAAATCAGGAATTCAGGCGCTAAAAAAGAAAATAAAAGGATACCGGCAGGAAGAAAAGCAGATCCAGGCAGAGAAAAATGCTTTATATGAAAAGTATGCATTTACAGGGCTTCCGGCTGCGAAGTATCAGGAAATGGCAAAAGAACTGACAGAAAGGATGTCTGTATTATCCCTGTCAGAAAGTGAAGATATTGGGAGACTTGCAGGACTGGAGGACGATTGCCGGAAACTGGAAGCAGATATGAAGCAGATGATCCGGCATTCCCATATAAGGGAACTGACACAGGAAGTGGTCGATACATTTATTAAGAGAGTATATGTTTATAAAGACAGGAGGATAGAAATAGAATGGAATTTTAGTGTGGATTCGGGGGACCAGTAGTTTCCGCGAGAAGGCAACCGGGTAAATAGCTTATTGATGTGGTGGAATATCGTGAAGCAGAGGCAGCCTTGAAATTCCTCTGCCGTAATAGTATAATATAAATAGGCGAGAAAGGAAACAATACAGCATGGCGAGGAAAAAACAGAATCTGAAGACGGATATCATACTGAAGAACTACTGGAGGGATAATGAGCGATTTGCTGACCTTTTCAACGCAGTTCTGTTCGGGGGAGAGCAGGTAATACAGCCGGACGAGTTGGAGGACCTGGATGCGGAAAGCTCCACCATACTGGAGCACAGAAAACATGCAGAAGGAATCGCAGCATCCAGGGATAACATAAAAGTCAGGAAAAAGTCTGCTGCATATGGGATAGAACTGGTGATGCTGGGGAACGAGTCACAGGAGCATATAGATTATGCGATGCCGATGAGGGTGATGGGTTACGACTACAGCGCCTATAAAAAGCAGTATGACAGTAATGCTGTGAAGTATAAAAACGCGGACGGCATGGAAGAAGATGAATACCTTTCCAGGATGAAGCGCACAGACAGATTTCTGCCTACAGAGTTGTCGGTAGAAAACAATTGAAGAATCGGGAAGTGTTGGGGATAATATAAAAATAAACGAAAGGTTTTCGAAAGATGTAAATTGTTAAAGCAATGTGATTGTAATATAAATTCTGAGGGAATTGGAGGTAGAATATATGACTTTGCGACAGGAAGCATATGCCATGATTGACTCTTTACCAGATGATGACAGTGTTAAGTTTTTTATAGATATGATCAGGCAGTTTAATATAGTAACCAGAAGAACAGGGGAAATATCCAGGGGACAAAATTTATTATCAGAAAAAAGACAGGCATTTTTACACATGGAGGAACTGAAGAACAAGTATCCATTCCCGAAGGATTATGATTATGAACAAGTCAGAAAGGAGGCGATGGAAGAGAAATATGGTGGCGTTAATTGACACTAATGTTATATTAAACTATATCACAGACCGGGAAGACAAGTATCGGGATTCTTCAAAAACAGTTATGGATTAATGCTCACAAGGAAAAGTTGATGGCTATATTGCTTTTCATTCGTTGTCTATTATATGGTATTCTCTTCGGATTCCGGATGAGGGAAAGCGAAAGTGGTTAAAAGATATTTGCAAGATATTGACGGTAACAGGTGCTTCGCATGAATAGGTGTTAGAGGCAATAGAAAATATACAATTTAAAGATTTTGAAGATTGTCTGCAGGATGAATGTGCCAGAATGGTAAACGCAGATTGTCTGGTGACATGTAATTTGAAAGATTTTAAGGAAGCTAAAACAAGGATTTTCAATCCAAGCGAGTTTGTGGCATTATTGGAATAATTTTAATAGAATAGTAATAAGTGTAAATTTCAGATAATCTAACATGACAATAACTTACTATCAGATTTTACTGTACTTAGCAATTATTTACCATCAACCCAACGAAGTTATGCGGGTTTGCGGGTTCTCGGTTCTAAAAAAAGTGAAAAAAGTACGTGACAATTACTTGACATCAACGGGATATGGCCGGCTGAATGTACTCGGGACTTTTGACGCGCTGATTGGGGTGTGAGAATGAAGTCAAGTTGTACAACATTTATAGATGCCCATATCTGATTATGTACGCGTTTGGAAAGAGCAAGATTGGGGGACACATCCTGAAAAGCTTAACTTTGATATTGTAGATGGTGCTAAGCACAGGCATCTGTAAATTAGGAGACGTATTTATAAAAACTGGAAAGTCACTCATTTTGCCAGCCGTGAAATGGGTGATTTTTATAAGTTCTTTTTTACTGGCAGCAAACGATGCAGATCCTTTGTTTTGCGCGATTTTCCTGCGGTTATGTGGCCTGCAGTGAAAAGAGCCGCGCCGAATGGGATAAACATCAGGCATAACGCGGAAGTGTTATCAATAAGCGCAAAGCCAATATTCTTGCAAGGCTGGGAAAGATAACTCTCTTTTCGGAATTGTGTACTCAGTGAAAATGGGGCAATCCATATGCATTGCGGGTGAAAGGGAGATATTTTATATTCAAATATATAAATTAGATTATTTTGAGGTGATAAAATGGATAAAGGACGTATTATTTTTTTGAACGGAGTAACGAGTGCAGGGAAAACATCGATAGTCGAAGCCCTTCAGGAGCGTGATGACATATTCTTTTACGTTGTTGCAAATGATTTATTTCAGGAGATGATAGGGGATAAATATTTGCGTGAAAACTATTGGAAATATCTTAGCGAAGTTATCATTATGATGTACCATGCTGCAAAGCTCTATTCAGATATGGGAAAAAATATTCTTATTGACGGCATACTGGTTGAAAGAGAAGAAATAACGCCTCATTATCAGCAGTTGCTGGAAATATTGAAAAATAATCCACTGGATTTGGTTGAAGTATATTGTCCGCTGGATGTATGCAGAAAAAGAAATATCATGCGTGGAGATAGATACGAAAGTCAATCCGATGAACAACATGAATTGATGGCAAAAAATATAGAATATACGTTGCGGGTAGATACAAGTTTGTTCAGTGCAGATGAATGTGCAGATATAATTGTTAAGAAATTGTTTTAACCCATAAATATGCATTATGCTTCAAATTTTATGCAGTAGGAACACTTTTCCGAAAATGGATAAAGATAATTGGATAGGATGTAGTTTGCAGAGAATGAACCGGGAAAAGTTGGTAGGGTTATCAGTATTTTTTGCTTAGTATCTTTGCCTTTCCGGGAAGGACAGCGATGTGGGAAGCACCGCTGATTCGGGAAGTTCAGGAAACACAGAGGCCATATTCAGGGCCGGGAGCAATAGCATTGGCAGTCCGTGACACGAACCTGACATCAGCGGGGATGGACGGCTGAATGTGTCAGGGACTTTTGACGCGCTGATGGGGGGAGGAAACACAGAGGGCAGTTATTTCAGGACAGATAAATATTTCTCTTTATATTCCTGAAATTTCTGCCGGTATTCCTGGCTGTCGTTTCGGATTTCACGCAGGGATTCATGTAAGTTCATGCTCTGGTGCGCGATATCCAGCACGCATCCGGCAATGTTGGAGCAATGGTCGGAGGTACGTTCCAGGTCCGTCAGCATGTCTGACCATACAAAACCGGCTTCCATGGAACAGCCTCCCTGCTGAAGACGGAGAATGTGGCTGGTACGCATTTTTTCCTTAAGACGGTCAATGACCTGCTCCAGGGGTTCTACCATGGAAGCGGCCTGCAGGTCATCCTCCACGGATGCCGCCAGGGCAAGATCCAGGATTTCGCTGATGGCAGAAAATAATATTTCCAGTTCGGTGACGGCAGTATCGGTAAAACGTAAATTTTTATTCTGTATTTCTTCTGCGGCTTCCAGAAGGTTTACGGCATGATCTGAAATGCGCTCAAAGTCCCCGATCAGTTTCAGCAGTTTTGCCGCTTCCATGCTGTCCGGGCCGCTGATCTGCATGGTGCTGAGCTTTACAAGATAAGTGCCTAAAATATCCTCATAATAGTCAGTTTTTTCTTCTTTTTCCCGTATGGAAGAAGCCAGCTCCGGGGAAAAATCTTTCAGGGAAGCAATGCCCTCTTTCAGGGAGGCCACGGCGGTATATGCCATGTCGGCAGTCACCTTGCGGCAGCGTTCCAGGGCGATGGAAGGGGCAGTGAAAAATCTGTCATCCAGCTCCATATAACTTTCGGTCTGTTTTTCCTCGGGAACCAGTCTGGTCACCAGCTTTTCCAGAAAACCGGACATGGGCAGCATCAGCACCATACAGAGAAGATTGAAAACAGAGTGTGCCGCGGCAATACCGAAAAGGGAGGCCGGCTCCGACAGAAATTCCAGGCTGAAAAAGGCCCTGGCAAGACAGAACACCAGCATCCAGAACGCAGTGCCGATCACATTGAAGGATAAATGTACCAGGGCGGCCCGTTTCGCGTTTTTGTTGGCGCCCACCGATGAAATCATGGCCGTGAGACAGGTACCGATATTCTGCCCCATGATAATGGGAACGGCAGCGCCGTAGGAAACCTGGCCCGTGACCGCCAGCGCCTGGAGAATACCCACAGACGCGGAACTGGACTGGATGATGGCAGTCAGGATGGCACCGGCAAGTACTCCCAGAATGGGATTGCGGAATAGGAGAAAGAGATTCTGGAAAGCGGGAATATCGGAAAGCCCCGACACTGCCCCGGACATTGTCTCCATGCCGAACATCAGTGTGGCAAATCCCAGAAAGATGGTTCCGGTGTCCTTTTTCTTTCCATCCCGGCAGAACATGTAAAAGATGATTCCGGTCAGGGCCAGTACGGGAGTGAAAGAAGATGGTTTCAGCAGCCGGATAAACAGATTGCCGCTGTCGATTCCGGCCAGGCTCAATATCCATGCCGTGACTGTGGTGCCCACATTGGCTCCCATGATCACATTGACGGCCTGCCGCAGCGTCATAAGGCCGGAATTGACAAAACCTACCACCATGACCGTGGTGGCAGAGGAACTCTGAATGACAGCCGTGACACAAAGTCCGGTCAGAATGCCGGCAACCCTTCCGGTGGTGAATTTTCCCAGGAGGGAACGCAGTTGTCCTCCTGCCCGCCGTTCCAGGGCCTGGCCCATAATATTCATGCCGAAAAGAAATAAACTTAATCCACCCATCAGTGTCAGTGCGTTAAAGATGTCCATAAATTTGTCTCCTGATTCTTTTATATTTTATGTTTCCCATATTTTCAGGCAAAAATCCAAAGAAACTTTTTTGGGTGTACAAAAAGGCGGATTTTCAACCAGGAAAATCGTACTGACGACCATATAAACATGGGGATTTCCCACGCAGACGACTCCCTTTTTTGTCCCGAACATAACATGGGGACCGGGAAGCTGTCAGCGGTTTTTTTCTTGTATTTTTTCCGGGAATCCGTTATACTGGAAAGGACATTGCGGTAGAACGAAAATATGTAACAGTTCAGACGGTTCACGGAACTGTTGTGAAAATACAGGTATTTACTAAATTTAGAAGGAGGCCGGTTTCGGCTGGCCGGGGATTTGTAAAATGATACAGAGAGAAAAATTAGCACAGTTTTATTTTGCCCAGTATAAGGAATATGCCCAGAATGTAAGAAAGAAGAGCAACAATGGAAAGAAAACATATGAGGAAAGGGTGGAACGTATTCTGACGGAACTGAAGCGGGCCAAAGACGGCAGGGTGAGCCAGCCGCACCTGGAGGAGTATCACAGACAGATCAGGAATCTGGTCTATTTTGCCATCCGGGACCACAATCATATAGTCACCATGAAAATCAGGGACATTATGATGAAGGAACTGGTGCGCCTGGACATTGCCAGCCTGAAAGCAGAGGAGCAGGAACTGGTCACGGTAAAGTTCCTGGAATATCTTCGCAGGGAAAAGGCTTTTGAACTGTGTCAGAAGACACTGCGTTCCCTGCTGAACAGTTATGTGGATGTGGAACTGAAGAACCAGATTATTGATCTTGTTCCCACCAGGCCCGAGACAGAGTTTCCAAAGGCGCTGGAAATGGAGAGGAAGTTTGTCCTGCATATCGGCCCTACCAACTGCGGCAAGACTTATCAGGCGCTGGAGCGGCTCAAACAGGCTGAATACGGTGTTTATGTGGGACCGCTGAGACTGCTGGCGCTGGAAGTGTATGAGAAGATGAAAGACGCGCAGATTCCCTGTACCATGCTGACAGGGGAAGAATGCATCTATGAGGAAAACAGCAGAATTACTTCTTCCACTGTGGAGATGCTGGATCTGGACCAGAAATATGATGTGGCCGTTATCGACGAAGCACAGATGATAGCGGATCCTGACAGGGGACATTCCTGGACCAGGGCGATTCTGGGAGTCCAGGCCAGGGAAGTTCATGTGTGCATGAGCGGTTCCGCGGAGGAAGTGGTCACACATCTGATTGCTTTGTGCGGGGATACGTTTGAGGAACACCGGTATGAGAGAAAGACGCAGCTTCTCTGTGAAGACGAAGCGTTTTCTTTCCCGGAGGATGTGCGGGAGGGAGATGCGCTAATCGTATTTACGAAGAAAATGGTGCTGGATATTGCGGGAAGACTGGAGAGAAGGGGAATCCGGGTCAGTGTGATCTACGGAAGCCTTCCGCCTGAGATCCGGCGCAGACAGATCCGTATCTTCGCAGAAGGGAAAACCCATATTGTAGTGTCCACGGACGCCATAGGCATGGGACTGAATCTTCCGGTGCGGAGGATTGTATTTGTGCAGATCGAAAAGTTTGACGGAAAGCGCACCCGGCATTTAAATACGGCGGAAATCCGTCAGATTGCGGGACGGGCAGGGCGCTTCGGGCTCTATGACCCGGGGTATGTGACGGCGGTTGGGCAGGAGAATCTGGATTATATCAGGAAACATTTCCATGAGGAAGAACCGAGGGTGAAACATGTGAGTCTTGGATTTCCGCAGGTACTGCTGGATATGGACGAGCCTCTGGATGCGGTGATCACCATCTGGAAGTCGGTGGAGATAGAGCCGCCTTTTGAAAAAATCAGTATCGAGGACGTTTTGTTTTTGTATGAAAGGGCTTACCGTGACAGAAAGGAAATCGATGGTTTTGAGGACAAGCATATTCTGTATCGTATGCTGACTTGTTCCATAGATACCAGAAACCGGGATGTGGTGGCATTGTGGCTGTATTACTGCAAAACCTATTCGGCAGATGTGTCCCTGCATTTTCCGGCGCTGATTATGTGTTCTGACTCCGGGCTGATACGTTATGAGACTTTTTACAAGCTATTGGATTTATATTATCAGTTTTCCGTCCGCATGGGCAAGGAAATCAATCAGGACCGTCTGGAGAGGGAGCGGGTCAAGACGGAGGATACGATTATGAGATACCTTTCCAAGGACAAAAAGCAGTACATCCGCAAATGCCAGTACTGCGGCAAACCACTGCCCCTGGAGACCGCTTTTGGAATCTGTGACAGCTGCTATTCACAGACAAGACGGGAGAGAAAGCGGGCACAGTAAAGACCAGGAAGGCAGATACAAATCAGAAAAGAGGAGATGTATAGGAAAGGCTGAGTGGGGAAAGCAGTGCAAGGAAAGGCAGGATGGGGAGCAGTATAGGAAAGGCAGGATGGGGAAAGCAGTGCAAGGAAAGGCAGTATGGGGAGCAGTATAGGAAAGGCAGGATGGGGGAAGCAGTACAAGGAAAGGCAGGATGGGGAGCAGTATAGGAAAGGCAGGATGGGGGAAGCAGTATAGGAAAGTCTGGATGGGGGGAAGCGGTATAGGAAAGTCCGAATGGGGAAGCAGTGCAAGGAAAGGCAGGATGGGGAAAGCGGTATAGGAAAGTCCGAATGGGGGAGGCAGCATAAAGAAAGTTGAAATTTAGAAAAAACAGAAAATAGAGAAATTAAGAAGTGAGGCTGCCGGCGTGTCATTTGAAAAAGCCTTCCGTTCATATATTGATAACAACATGACAGTCCGGTCATGCGGAATGCGGCATGGGCGGAAGGAACGGAGAGGAAATGAAGACAATTTATGTAAAAGACATCCTTCAAAAAGTTTCTGATGCAGGGCAGAATCACTGGAAAAGAGTGGTTCCCACGGTACTTTTTCTGTGCGCAATGTTTTTCCTGGGCAGATCTGCGGCAGAGATGGTGGGGGATATGCGGATGACAAATGCGGCAGCGATTATGGAAAGTGAGAACTGGGGGCTTGGTTTTGGAAAAGAAGGACAGAAACCTACAGGAAATGCTTCCGCGTCTGAGTTGAAAAAATTCGATACGTACTTTTGTGCAGAGGGAGACGAAAAAGTTATTTACCTGACCTTTGACTGCGGTTATGAAAACGGCAATACGGAACCGATTCTGGATGCCCTGAAAAAACATAACGCACCTGCCACATTTTTCGTGGTGGGCCATTTTCTGGAGTCTGCCCCGGAGATTGCAAAACGTATGGTAGACGAGGGTCATACCGTGGGCAATCATACATATCATCATCCGGATATGTCCAAGATTTCCGATATGGCATCGTTTCAAACGGAAGTGGATGATGTGAAGAGACTTTTCCATGAAGTGACAGGAAAGGAAATGTCGATGTATTACCGGCCGCCCCAGGGAAAATACAGCACTGCAAATCTGCAGATGGCCAAGGAACTGGGATATTCTACTTTTTTCTGGAGTCTGGCCTATGTGGACTGGAACCAGGATTCCCAGCCCAGCCACGAGGAGGCATTTGACAAACTTACAAAGCGGATTCATCCGGGGGCCATTGTGCTGCTGCACAGTACCTCAAAGACAAACGGGGAAATTATGGATGAGCTGCTGACCAGGTGGGAGGAGATGGGATATTGTTTCAGGCCTCTTTCCGATTTTACCGCAGAACAGTAGGCAGAACGTCAGGGGATCTTGAACGAAAAAAGTTTTGACTTACCACATCTGTGGTTTTATAATAAGAAAAGAAATATTGCCAGGAGGGGAACCTTCCTTGTGCAGGTGGAGATACAGAGGAGGAAGATTGAAAATGGAAAGTCTTCAGTCCGGAGTTTGCGTATGCACAGTATCCAAAAGCTCTGCCGTGCATAAAAAGCTGTGCAGAAATGGGGTAAAATATGGAAAAGGAACTGGTAGTCGTTATTGACTTTGGCGGTCAGTACAATCAGCTGGTGGCCAGACGTGTCAGGGAATGCAGTGTCTATTGCGAGATTTATTCTTATAAGACTGACCTGGATAAAATAAAGGCAATGCATCCGAAAGGAATTATTTTGACAGGGGGACCCAGCAGCTGTTATGAGGAAGGCGCCGCAACTTGTTCCCCGGAATTGTTTGAACTGGGTATTCCGGTGCTGGGTCTGTGCTATGGGGCACAGCTGATGATGCATGTGCTTGGCGGAAAAGTTTCACGGGCAGACATGCGGGAATACGGGAAGACAGAGGTGGACCTGGATACCACATCCCGTCTGTTTACGGATATTACGGCACATACAGTCTGCTGGATGAGTCATTTTGATTACATTGCCCGTCTGGCGCCGGGGTTCCGGGCGGTTGGGGTTACGGCAAACTGTCCCGTGGCCGCGGCAGAGTGCGAGGAGAAAAAACTATATGCGATTCAGTTTCACCCGGAGGTTCTGCACACGGTAGAAGGCTCCAAAATGCTGTGGCATTTTGTGCGTGATATCTGCGGCTGTCAGGGAGACTGGAGAATGGACTCCTTTGTGGAGGAAAATATCAGGGAGATCCGGGAAAAGGTCGGAAAAGGAAAGGTATTGTGCGCATTATCCGGCGGGGTGGATTCCTCCGTGGCAGCGGTGCTACTGTCCCGGGCGGTGGGACAACAGCTGACCTGCGTTTTTGTGGATCATGGTCTCCTTCGGAAGAACGAAGGGGATGAAGTGGAAAGGGTATTCGGCCCGGAAGGAAAATATGAGCTGAATTTTATCAGGGTGAATGCCCGGGAGCGATTTTACAGTAAACTGGCCGGAGTCTGCGAGCCGGAGAATAAGAGAAAGATTATAGGGGAAGAATTTATCCGTGTATTTGAGGAAGAGGCAAAGAAGATAGGCGCAGTGGATTTTCTGGTACAGGGCACGATTTACCCGGATGTGGTGGAGAGCGGCCTGGGAGGAGAGTCTGCGGTAATCAAATCTCACCATAATGTGGGAGGCCTTCCGGATTGCGTTGATTTTAAAGAGATTGTGGAGCCTCTGAAGAGTCTGTTTAAGGACGAGGTCAGGAAGGTGGGACTGGAACTGGGGATTCCGGAACATCTGGTGTTCCGGCAGCCATTCCCGGGTCCCGGGCTGGGCGTGCGCATTGTGGGGGAAGTCACTGCAGGGAAGGTGAAAATTGTTCAGGATGCGGATGCAATTTACCGGGATGAAATTGCAAAGGCCGGGCTGGACACAAAGCCGGACCAGTATTTTGCGGCACTGACAAACATGCGCTCGGTAGGCGTTATGGGGGATGAAAGGACCTATGACTATGCCGTTGCACTGAGGGCGGTGAACACGATAGATTTTATGACTGCCGAGGTGACAGAGCTTCCCTGGGAGGTGCTGAAAAAGGTGACCAGCAGGATCATCAATGAGGTGGGACATGTGAACCGGGTGGTTTATGACATTACAAGCAAGCCGCCGGGGACGATTGAGTTCGAATAGGGGACATTTGGACTGGAAAACTGATAAAATAAGGGTTTTCCAGTCCTTTTCATATCTCTGTGATGTTGATATGATGTTGAAAATAGAGCCAGCTACTTTTCCTACCCGGAAAATGGATGCAGTTGAATTTCCTGTCGAAATATGGTAACATCTCTTTGGGACTACCAGGATGGTAGGCGGTTAGCCCTCCCCGGAGGGACTGTGACCCTCCGTTTACATAGAAACCTGAAAGGGAATCTGGGAAAGGAGGGCTGAGCCATATGGATATTTTGGGACTTATTGCAGTGTTAAGTTTTGGCTTGACCTGCTTTGGTATCGGATATACATTCGGTAAAGATAGTAACAAGCCACAGAAATAGCCGCCCTCCCGTGACAAGGTAAGCGGCTATAGCTGTAAACTTATGAATCGGGCTAACCGTCTATCGGTAGCTCCAGTGGGGCGTCTGTTACCAGCAGGCGCCTCTCTTTATCTAAAGAATAGCACAATCTGCGGGAAAGTTCAAGAATTTTCTTCTGTCGGCGGTATCGCCCGCCGGAACTGATTGAGCCGATCTGCCAGCTGCTGATCTTTGTCCGGGTAAAGGTGGGAATAGGTATCCAGTGTGGTCTTCACGGATTCATGCCCCAGCCGGTCCGCAATCTCCAATGGGGCAAAGCCCATTTCAATCAGCATACTGGCGTGTGAGTGCCTCAGATCGTGGACTCTTATAATTGGCAGCCCCACTTTGGCGGCGATCCGCTTTATCTCTTTATCCAGGGCAGATTTTGTGAAATAGAATATCCGGTCCCCCTGTTCAATCCCATAGAGCTTTGCCATGTATTCCTGAATATCATCGTATAGAAAATCGGGTATGGATATACACCTTTTAGCCTTGGGCGTCTTCGGCTCCAGGAATAATTCTTCCCCGTTTACTTTTGCATAATTTTTATTGATATCGATTCGTTTTGAAGGGAGGATGTCTGCAGGGGTAAGGGCCAGCAGCTCCCCGGACCGCATCCCAGTGTAAAAGAGCACATCAAAGGCCAGCTTTACAGAAGATTTTTGTATAGCGGCGGAGAACTGCTCGTACTGCGCCTGCGTCCATATATTCATTTCCTCGGCCCGGCTCTTCCCCATGCTGCCGGCGGCCCGACATGGATTAGCAGAGAGCCGGTAATGGGCCACGGCATAATTCATGATGGCGGACAGCTGATTGTTAACGGTCTTGAGATATGTCTGGGAAAAAGGGGTTCCGGCTTCATCCCGGTAGGATATCAATTCGTTCTGCCATTTTCGGACCTTGATGGTGTCAATATCGCATACTTTCAGATTTCCGAAGTAGGGGAGCAGCTTCCCTTTTATGATGAACCGCTTATTTTCCATTGTGGTAGGCTTCAACCGGTGCGACATGTCCTCCAGATAGTTCTCCACCAAGGAGGAAAAGAGGATATCACTGGTATTGTTCTGCTGATCCAGGAATGAGCGCTCATACTCTTTGGCCTCGCGCTGTGTCTTAAAGCCCCGTTTGCAGATATGCTTCTTTTCGCCGGTCCAGTCCGTGAAGTAGAAGTTGGCATACCAGCGTGTGGTTTTTCCGTCTTTTAAGGTATACTTGTAGGCCGGCACGGCAGCTTCCTCCTTCCTGAATGATACTATGTATTATCCGAATATTTATTAACCTTTACAGATGTGCCGGTCACAGAAACTCCCATCATGTTTCCAGAAAAAGTCATAAGTTCATAGGAAATTCCGATAATAGCATTTCCACCTAAGTCTGTTGAATTTTTGATCATAATTTTCAAAACTGCTTGCTTTGCGGATCGTAGCTTTTCCGAATATTCAGATGCTTCGGCACCAAAGAGATCTGAAATGGATGCACCTATATCGGAAAAATATCCAGTTCCCATTACTGTTTCGCCTGTTACAATGCCCAGGTATTCAGCTATGCGATATCCCTCAAAAGAGAACCCCGTTGTAAGCATATGGCTTTTGAATCTTTCAGCATACATACGCTGTTCTTCCTGAGATTTCCGTGCCTGTTCCTCTTTCTGCTGCTGGAGCGCAAGATCGGCTTCGGCCTTTAGTTGGGCCTGCTCAATTTTAAAGGCTTCTTCCGATTCTGAAATAGAGCATCCGCAGGAAAAGCACATACCGCATGCGAACATTTCACTTGTTAATTCCGAACCGCATTTTATACACTTCATAAAGCTACCTTCCTACATATGGTAATTTCTATTTTTTTTAAGCCCCGATGCCTCCGGTACCACTCGAAGGACGGGATTTTTTTTCTTCGTCGGCGTATCTTCCGTATTCGCCAGCTGCAACTGCCGAGATACCTTCTACGCACAAAACACCTGCCTTTGCTAAGAGATATTTTTTACATTCATCATCACAGCGGTTGAATGATTGAAGGAGCATTTCTTCTTCTACGGAGATTCTTTTCCTCTTTGAAACATCCAAAAGGTAGTCCGTTGATACATTTAGTGCGCCGGCAATCTTGATTAGGTCCTCTATTGAGGGAATCCGATTACCGTATAGATAAGAATCCTTTTCCTCATAATTAAAACCAGTCCTCTTTGCAAATTCCTCTTCAGATATTTTTTGCTCTTCCATAAGATCCCGAAGCCTCATTTTGAAATCAAGGGCAAATTCCGGGGGATCCATCTGGTAATTTGCATAATCAGTTTTTCCAGATTTTTCAATTCCAAGCAAAAAATCTACTGAGCATTGATAATATTCCGCAATTTTGATAAGAATTTCGATTTTTGGTATCCTTTTTCCGTTTTCGTAGTTTGCCAGAGTACTTTGTTCTATATTTAGTGCAGAACAAACTTCTTGTTGGCTTTTTTGTCTTGATTCTCTCAACAATTTTAACTGTTTGCCAAGCATAACTTAACCTCCTACGCATCATTATATCACATATTGAAATATTTTCTAATTTCGTATTGAAATATTTTTTGCAAAAATGCTTGACAAATATTTCAGATTGCTATAATCTATATTTCAGAACGAAATAAGAGGGGAGTGAGAACATGACACTTAAAGAATTCAGAGAGAAAAAAGGCTTATCTCAAACAGAACTCGCAAATCGTGTCGGATTAAAGCAAACAACGATTTCTCAATATGAGAACGGCTCCAGAAGACCGAATTTATCCATGGCCAAAAAACTGGCTGAAGCCTTGGGAATGTCTCTGGATGATTTTGCTTGCCTTTCAACATTTCAAAATGAAATATAAGTAGATTATACATTTGGGAGGTGAAAAACAAAATGGCAAATGTAGCAGCGAAGACAAGTTCCAATGTCTTTTATAAGGCCCGTTGCACGGCGGCAACACACAATGAGCAGTTAAGCAGCCGTGAGGGAGCGGCAGATATCATGTCGATTGACCGAGGGCGTCTTTATAGAATCGAAAGCGGGATAGCCAATCCCTATCCGGAGGAAATACATCTCATGGCGGATCTGTATAATGCGCCGGAACTGGAAAATTATTACTGCACGAATATTTGTCCGCTCGGTGGAGAGATGCCTAAAGCGGATCTGGCAGATCTTGACAGGATCTCAATCAGGGCACTTTCTACATTTCGGAAAATCGGAGAAACGAAGGAACTGTTACTGGATATCACAGAGGATGGTGTTATTTCCGAGGATGAAAAAGGAGATTTGAATAAGGTGCTCGAAAATCTGGAGGAGCTGGAGCAGATAGCGCAGAGCCTCAAACTGTGGGTAAAGAAAAACCTGTAATGTCTTGCCTACAATATGCGGACATTTGACAGCAACTGCTGACAAGTGCGTCCGTAATCCAATCCAATCGGAATCCAAATCCGAATCGGAATCCAATGCGGATATACAGCGGGAGGTGGAAAGGTGTATTTAGCACAAAATCTGAGGTATTTGCGAGAGCAGAAAGGGTTGAGCCAGCGTGAATGTGCTGAAATCTTTGGATTGAGTGGAAGCGCAGTAACTATGTGGGAGCAGGACCAGAGGAAACCAGATATAGAAATGATTGCCCGGCTGGCCGAGTACTTCGGTGTGACGCTTGATGAATTGGTTTTGAAAAATTTAAAACCGCCATTGCCGCTTTACGCTTCAAATATTAAGTATTTGCGGAAGAGGCAAGAGATAACGCAGGAAGATATGGCAGTTTTCCTTGGGTTTAGTGGGAAAAGCAGTCTATGTGCTGTAGAAACTGGGAAAAGTGGTATTTCCATAGAGAACCTGGAAAAACTCTCTGATTTCTTTGGTGTAACACTGGATCAGATGGTTAAGCATGATTTATCAAAGGAGGGCGTGTGACCATGGCAAAGGTTTGGCTGGAAGATAAGGCAACATGGCTATTTGACTTGGCCCATGACGATCTGGACGAAGACGCCATCGTAAAGGGGTTTCTAAAACATTATGCACTGCAAGGGCAGGGAATGGGTGATGTGCAGCGGGATATGCACTTTCACACACACTATGGAGACTTTTACCTGAAAGGTGCCATGGCCTATCTGCGGAGAGCGCTGGAGGTGCAGATCGAGGCGCCGCCCCGCTCGGAGATGCGGACGCTGGATGAAGTGCAGGGAATTGTTGATGCTGTCCGCGCGGGCATCCCGGTTCAGGTTGATTACTACGATCCGGAGATTGATGATAATCCGTATGTTGTCCGTGCGACATGGTAGGAAGGAGGGATTGCATGGGAGCATTGGCAGCGGCGCCGGGCGTAATCTCTTCCCCCGGCAAATACTATTGCGGGGTTACAGAGGTTATGGAGTATCTCGGTTGCAAAGAAAACAAAGCCTATGAGCTGATAAGAAAGCTCAGGGAGGAACTCATAGAAGCCGGCAAGCTGACGCCGGCGTATCCGCAGGGAAAAGTACCGCGAAAGTATTTTTTGGAGCGGTGCATGATTGAAGAATAGGAGGTGCGCTATGGCTTTTTACAGAACCTGTCCGGATTGCGGAGCTTCGCTGGATCCGGGCGAAAGGTGCGATTGCCGGGAGGAAGCGGAAAAGAAACAGGAGTTTTTCAGCCGGCATTTGAAAATGGAGCCGAAGGCGAGACAGCTTGCTTTTGTGTTCGACAGTGGGGAGGTCCGCCGTGAAAGCAAAAGTTATTGTTAGCCTGGGGGCTGTGGCAGGGCTTGCAGCATTGTCTGCAGCAGCATTTATAAGTACGGCGGACACGGCCGGCGCAAGTCCGGCAGTAGGGCAGAGGGAGGAACTGCAAGCTGTAATCTGTCAGGAGGAGCCGGTGATAAAAGAAAAGGAGAGGCGATTATCAGTTGAACCGGTCTCAATGCCTGAGCCAACAGAGGAACCGCCACAAACGGAAAGCGAGAGCCTGAGCCTGGAGGATTCTTATCTTCTCGCCAAAATCGCTATGGCAGAGGCGGAAAGTGAGGATACGGAGGGGAAGGCGCTGGTCATGCTGGTGGTTCTAAACCGTGTGAAAGCCGGTGGATTTCCTGATTCTGTAGAAGAAGTGATCTATCAGGCAAGGCAGTTCAGCCCCGTTGCCAGCGGAAGGTTTGACAGGGTGGAGCCAGATGCCGATTGCTGGCTGGCTCTTTCCCTGATTGAAGTGGATGGATGGGATGAAAGCATGGGCGCTACCTACTTTGAGAGTGAAAGCGAATCCACCTGGCATGAGGAACATCTGGAGTTTCTTTTCCAGCATGGCAATCATTATTTTTACACGGATAAGGAGGGCGGGAGATGAGCGGGTGGAAGTGGATCAGGCGGCTTGCCGTTGTGGCAGTTTATGTTGTGGCAGTTACATACATGGCCGGGAAATGGGCTATACGCTATGCCTATCTGGAGCGTGGCTATGATGCTATCGGAGGGGAGTACTTTTTTATCCCTATGATGGCCTGGGCAGCTTATAAGCTGATTAATATATTTTTGAATGTTTTGGAGGATGAAATGTATGCAGAAACAGGAAGTGAAAAGACAGGAGGTAGAGGAACTGCTGGGCTTCGCAATAACAGATGAACAGCTCCGGGAGGCTTTGGAATGCGCCCGGCGCAAGCAGGAGTATATCTATCAGCGGGAACGGAGGCCGGTGGTGTTGCAGCACTGGTATCTGGTAAAGCTGACGGAAGAGTATGTCAGGAGCCTTGTTTTCTCAAAATTTACGATGGATCTGTGCAGGGCGCTGCGTGACATGGAAAAAGAGCACTCGGCAAGTTGCCAGAGCGCCCCTACGGATAACCATATTGTAGCAGTTCCTGCCGGATAAAGCAAGCGGAATTTTTCAATATGGTAAAGAGGACAATGAAAATGGCTATAAACATGCAGAATATGGGGAAAAGAGCACTCGGCAGATTGTCGGGGCGGCTTCTACGGAAAACCATATCAGGGCATGATTTAGCAAATAAATCAATGACGATATGGAGGAAAATCTATGGACAATTCTTATGCATTGACTGAAATCCAGTCAAAATACCAGAACTGCAATCTGCTGATACCGGCAGCTACATCAGTGCAGATCAATCCCTTTTACAAATGTACGGTCATGGAGGTTGTGGCCGACACCTCGGAGAACTCCGGCGATATTTTTAAAGTCGGAAATATCAAGACCGGGGAGGATCGGAACGGAAAAGCAATCTATGCAGACGTTTTCTCCCCGGCAAAGCCGCTCCTGATGAAGCTTGCGACTGCGGCGGGCGTCCAGTTCCATCCGGAGTACACAACGGTCTTTCGGGAAAATGCAAATACTTATGTCGGCAAGGCATATGGAGCACTCCGGCTCCCGGACGGGACTTTCAAGACACACGCAGAAACGAAGCGGATCTGTCTGGATGATGAAGAATCCAAATACCGCCTCGAATTCATGGATAAATCCATTATGGGGATCCATGATTGGAGAGCGGCAAAGGCCGCAGCGGATATGTTCAAAGGAGAATGGCGGGAGGATCCGGAGAAGCGGGACAAATGGAACAAACCGGAAAAGTATTATGTGATTGCAGACTGTGACCGGGAAAAATACATTGAGCGTTCCATTCTGGTAAACATGACGCTTCTCAGGAAAACGGCATCTGAAAAGGCACAGACGGGGGCAATCCTGCGGGTTATCCGGGCTTTGCTGGGAATCAAAGGTACATACCAGCTGAACGAATTGAAAAAGCCGTTTGCGGTTCCCACTGTTACATTCTCGCCGGATTACTCGGATGCCACTGTGCGGCAGGCAATGTTGCAGCAGGGAATGAATTCTATGGGGAATATGTTCGGCGCGGCAGCAGCGCCGCCGGCAATCAGCTCTATGGGGATTTTCGAGGACGCTGTCCATGAGGCTTTTGATCTGGAGGAAAATCTGAGCAATCCGGCTTTTACATCGGAGCGGAGTACAGAAGATGATGATATTCAGGAGGAATACCGGCAGGCATCGCCACAGGAGACCTCAGAACGCCGGGAGCCGCCGGCCCAGCAGACAGAGACGCCCCGCGAAGAATCCAGCGGATATTTCTGTGATGAATGCAGAGCGGAGATCAACGAAAGGGTGTATGGGTATTCCCTTAATAAATTTGGGAGGCCGCTTTGCATGAAGTGCCAGAAGGGAGCGGGGAAGTGATGAAGCTGATTAAAATTTCACCGGATCTTGAGTTGACAGTGCATGAATTCCCTTCCGGGGGATATGCGGAGGAGAACAGGTTTCTGCGGGAACTGATCGGGAACCATTGCGATATTTATGAGCATATCATGCCGAGCAGATTGTATACAGAGCTGCATATGAAAAACCGCCCGACAAAAGTGCTGGGGCAGTGTATAAGCATGCTGATTGACGAGGAGGGGCTGTTAAAGGAAAACGAGCCGAATCCGGTCGGCAGTTATCTCTATGAAACTGACAGGCACGGCCATCCGATCATGGGGAACATTCTCTTTGTCGGAGAGGAATGGGGCAGTGACGGGATAGATTTCTGCGGCATTGAGGATTCTGTTTTTGAAAATCTGAAGCTGCAGCTGGCTCATATGATCGAGGTAATGAAAGAGGTAAAGGAGGCGTTTAGCTTATGAAAATATTACATACGGCAGACTGGCATTTCGGGACGTTCCGGAGCCCGGTCAGGGATGGGGTAAATCTCCGCACAGAGGATACGAAACGCTGCATGGATGAACTGATAAGAGTGGCAAAGGAGGAACATCCGGATTTCTCTCTGGTTTCCGGTGATGTGTTCCACGTTGGCCGGCTCTGGTCTGACAGATGCTGTGAAGAGATCATTATGGCAATCCACTATATCAAGGAGCTGGCGGCTGTTTCTAAGGCGGTAGTGGTCATGCGCGGTACGCCGAACCATGACGGAGCAGGACAGTTTAATGTCCTCTCCGAAATGTTCAAGGGTGTTCCGAATGTGCATATTGTCACCACGCCGGAGGTCCTTGCATTTGAGGATGCTGACATAGCGGTCCTCCCGGGATTTGACAGGGGAGTTTACCGGGCGAAGTTCCCCGGCCTCTCCAGCGAGGAAGAAAATGAGGTGTTCACGCAGGAACTCTCCAATATCGTTACCGGAATGCGGGTCCGGTGCAGACCTGGTAAGAAAAAAATCCTTATGGCGCATTATACCGTCCCTGGATGCAATACGGAAAGCGGGCAGACGATGATGCTGACGCAGTTTGAGCCGATCATCCCCCAGGAAGCTCTGCTGGCGGCGGGGTATGACCTGGTAGCCCTGGGACATATCCACAGACCGCAGAACCTGATGAACCAGTATTGGTTTTACTCCGGCGCCATAAATGCCATGAATTTCAATGACGAAGGACAGGAGCGGGGATTCTGGATCCACACGGATATGCCGTTTGGGGGATGGGACAGCCGGTTTTTCAAGACACCGATCAGGGAATTCATCACTTTTGATTTTACTGACACGGATATCACAGCGATCAATCTTGGAGACATGGATGATGTGGCATACAATTACTGGCGGTACAATGGGGCCGTGAAAGATAGGATTGTCCGGATCCATTATAGCTGCTCCGCGGAGAACAGCAAAGCGCTGAATAAGGCGCTGATCGAGAGGACGCTGATTGAAGACGGGGCTTTCATGGTATGGGAGATCCTCCCGGATAAAATAGATGAATTTGCAAACCGGACGGAGCTGGCCGGAGCCACGGATCCGGAAGCCAATCTTATCAAATATCTTGAAGAGAAGCAGATAGAGCCGGAAAAGGTGCAGGAGCTTGTGCTGAAAGCAAGGCCCATTATCGCAGAGGCAGAGGCAAATATGCCAACGGCGGCCAATACCGGGACATTTGAACCGGTGGAGATTTCAGTCAAGAATTACCGCAACTACGAGGATGAAACCTTTAATTTTGAGGATATCACATTCTGCACCATCAATGGGCAGAACGGAGCCGGGAAGAGCAGCCTGTTCATGGACGCCATAATTGACTGCCTTTATGAGCAGCCGAGGGAGGGCATCATCAAGGACGATACTGGGAGATCCCCCTGGCTGCGGAATGATGAATCGGTCCGGTCCGGCGCCATTATGTTCACATTCCGTATCGGGGAAAAGAAATATCGGGTAACAAGGACCAGGGCCCGCTCCGGAAAGGTAACACTGAATATTGCGTGTTTCATGGAAGGGGAATGGAAAGACTGCTCAAAGGAAAGGGCAAACGATACCCAGCAGGAGATCTTGAATATCATCGGTATGGATAGCTTCACATTCAAGTCCTGTGCGCTGATCATGCAGGATCAGTATGGGCTCTTCTTGCAGGCCAAGCCGGAGGAACGGGTGGAAGTCCTCGGAACGCTTCTCGGCCTGGGCGTCTATCAAATCATGGAGAGGATCGCCCAGGATAAGGCAAAAGTATATGGGGCAAAGAACCGTGAGCTGAAGCAGGAGGTCGAGATCCACAGGAGCACGATATCCGGCTTTGGAAATCCGGATGAAGAACTGGAGAACTGCCGGACGGAACTGGCGGGATATGAGAGCAGCTTGCAGGCGAAGATCGCAGAGCGGGATAAAAATAAGCTTCTCCTGACAAACCAACAGGAAGCCGCAGAAAGGCGGACGAAGTTGTTGACAGCTATTTCTACTCTGCAGAGTAAAAAGGCTGCTACAGGCCAAAATAGAGCCACTCAGCAGGCGATTATAGACAGTTGTTCGGTTATCCTTGACAGTCGGCAGGAAATCGAAGGGAAGGTCGCAGAGTATAACGCCCTCATGGAGCGTGAAAGAAATCTGGCCAGTGAATCCGCACTGTATTCTGCAAAGAAACGGGAGGCGGAAGGCTTTGCGAGGCAGGCCGCATCAGAGCAGGAGGCTATTGAGGCTTTTAAAGCGCGGGTAAGGCAAAAGGAAAATGAGTTGTCGTGGGCGCAGCCTTCCGATCAGGATACGGTCATCAAAGAAAACGTCGCAGAGTACGAACGGCAGAAGAAATTGCTGGATGAGGCATATGAACAGGAAAGGGCATACCGGGCGGTGGAGAAACAGCTGACGCAGGCAAGGTACGATTTACAGCAGATCACCACACGGCATGATTCGGACGTAAAGCGTCTGCAGTTCGGGGAGGACGGACTGAAAAAGAAAGCGGAGCTGCTCTCCAATGTGGAATGCGTGGATATATCCCAGGCCAAATGCGGATTTCTGGCGGATGCGATTTCCGCAAAACAGGCCCTTGAAGATTATCCCGGACGATATGCGGAACTGGAGAGAGCCTATGGGGAGCAGGCGGCGCCCCTCAATCAGCGGGTTGCCGAGTTAGAAGAGCAGCTGGCCGGACTGCCCTTTGATGCCGGGAGAGTGGCGGCAGTATCGAAGAGGATAGCCGAGTTGAAGCCCTACATGGCAAAGCTTGAAGCCATCAACCAACGGGAAGGCAAGATTGCCCTGTTGGAAGCCGATATACAGCATTTGCAGTCAAATATACTTGGGGCAGAAAAAAGGCTTGCAGAGGCCAAATTAAAGGGCACAGAGGCCGAGCGGGAGCGCGACCGGTACGCCAAGGTATCGGAGGAACATGCACAGGTGCTGAGTGCGATCACAGCGCTCGGTCCGTGGATTGAAAAAGAAAAGCAGCTTCCGGTGGCAGAGGAAAGGAAGACCACGGCAATGGGCCGGGTGCTTGAACTGGCGGCGGAAATGGCAGAGATCGAGGCGGAAATCAGTGAAAAACAGGCCGAAGCAGACAAAGAGGCGCAAGCCATGAGCGGCATAGAGGAACTGGCCGGCATTGTTACCAGCATGAATGTGGAAGTGGATTCCATCAATGCCCTGGTACGGGAAAAGCAGATGAAGATCGGAGCTCTGCAGCAGAGATCAGATCAGATCTCCAAACTGAAAAAGGAGATTGTAGCTTTGCAGGAAAAGCAGACGGAATACGCAAAAGAAACGGCAGATTATGACGCCCTGAAAGTTGCATTTAGCCAGAGCGGTGTCCCCCATCAGATTATCCGCTCCATTATCCCGCAGCTCACGGCCACATCCAATTCTATTTTGGGACAGATGACCGGCGGGAAAATGGGTGTGGAGTTCCGGCTGGAAAGGATGCAGAAAAACGGAAAGGAAAAGGTTTCTCTGGATATTTTCATTGAGGAATATGGGAAATCCGTACTGCCGTATCTGTCGAAGTCAGGAGGTGAAAAGGTAAAATCTTCCCTCTCAGTTATCCTTGCCCTTGCGGAGATCAAGTCATCATCTGCCGGGATCCAGCTAGGGATGCTCTTTATTGACGAACCGCCGTTTTTGGACGGGGACGGGATTCAGGCATACTGTGACGCACTGGAAACCATCCAGGGCCGGTACAGAAACATTAAAATCATGGCAATCACGCACGATCCTACCATGAAGGCCAGGTTCCCCCAGAATTTGGATGTCGTAAAGACTGAGAGGGGCAGCAAGGTTATTTATTAGAAATAGGCCGGAGGGCGGAAACGCTCTCCGGAAATGAAAGGAGTGGTGGGATGCCAAACAGGATATTGAAAGAGAGCATTTGCAGAAGCGAAGAAATAGATTCCTTATCCTGGTTTGAAGAAGTTCTGTTCTATAGGCTGATTGTGATCTGTGATGATTTTGGGAGATATGACGGCAGGGCAAAGATAATCAAGGGTTCATGCTTTCCCTTAAAGGATGTTACGGAAAAGGATATTGATAAGGCGCTTGATAAGTTGTCGGCGGTAGGCTTGGTCCGAGTGTATAAGGCACAGGGAAGACCGTACCTGCAATTGGTAACTTGGGCGGAACATCAGAGGATCCGTAACCAGAAAAGTAAATATCCGGGGTACACATGCGATTGCGAACTTTTGCTGTCAAATGACAGCAAAGGACAGCAAAAGGAATCATCGGACAACAAATGCGTCCGTAATCCAATCCAATCGGAATCCAAATCCGAATCGGAATCCAATGCGGATATATGCTCCGAGCAGAAAGCAGCTGCGGAGCCGCCGGTGATCACGCTCCCCTTGAATACCGGGGAAGAATACCCTGTCACGCAGAGAGATGCGGAGGGGTGGATGGCGCTTTACCCGGCTGTTGATGTGATGCAGTGCCTGCGGAACATGAAAGGGTGGCTGCTGTCCAATCCGACCAAGAGGAAGACAGCAAGGGGGATCACGCGATTTATCACTACATGGCTGCAAAAGGAGCAGGATCGCGGAGGAACGCCGGGGTACAGACCGGCATATAACCAGGGAATGGCAGGTGCTTCCGGGGTAGAGCGGTTTGCGGCAGGAGCGAGGGAGTGGGCGAACAATGGATAAACAGCAGTTTGCAACATTGACAATCGGGATTAAATCGGCTTATCCGGCATCAAGGATACTGGAGGATTCGGCATCAATGGATTTCTGGTACCTGATGCTGAAAGATATCCCCTACGAAGTGGCTGAAAATGCCGTTATGGAGCATATATGCACCAATGTATTTCCCCCGAACATAGCAGAAATCCGAAAGTTGTGTATGGAGCGGTGCAGACGGCCAGCACTCAGTTTTGACGAGGCGTGGGGTGTGGTACAGAAAGCGATATCCACATATGGCCGGGAGCGCCCGCATGAAGCCTATGAAACCATGGATGAAATGACTTTGGCTGTGGTAAAGAACCTTGGATGGACCAGGCTGTGCCTGAGTGAAAATCAGGCGGCCGACAGAGCGAATTTCAGGGAAGCATACGAGGCCAAGGCCGGAGCTCTGCAAGAAAGTAATCAGTTGCCGGAATTTGTGGCAAAGGGGAAGGCATTGTTGCAAGAGCAGTATATTCCGCCCATTGAAGAAAAACCGGTACCGAGGATAGAGACCACGGAGCGTCCACCGGATCCCAGAGCGGATCTTACGCAGGAGCAGCTGGAGGAACGGGCAAAAAAATTTGAAGAGGCGAGAAGGAGGATTTTAGGTGGCTAAAGCAAAGCGGAGTGAAATCATACAGGGTACCGAAAAGGAATTTCTGGATGTATTCAACCGGCTCTGCTATTCCAGAAGCTCTTGGCAGGTATGGGCGGATCTAATCAGCGCAATAGCGTGTACTTTAAGCAATGTGACAGATCGGACACCGAAACATTTTGAGGCAAGGGAAAAGGAATATGCCCAGTGCATAGAGAGGCTCGGCTCGGTGGAGACGCCGGCAGAGATACTCCATATCATCGTTATGGCCCTGGAAAATGAGCCGGAGCAGGACTTCCTCGGAAAAATGTACATGAACCTGAACCTGGGAAACCACTGGAAAGGACAGTTTTTTACCCCATACAACGTGTGTAAAATGATGTCCCAGATGACCGTGGGGAATGTTGACAGGCAGATTGAAGAACAGGGCTACATATCCATTTGCGATCCGGCCTGCGGCGCTGGGGCGACACTGATAGCGGCGGCAAATACCCTGAAAAGATCCAAATACAATTTTCAGAACCATGTGATTTTTGTGGGGCAGGATGTGGATCGGGTGGTGGCACAGATGTGCTATATCCAGCTTTCGCTCCTTGGGTGCGCCGGTTATATCTGCGTAGGGAATACAATCACCAATCCTTTGACCGGGACGGTGTTATTCCCCAGGGAAAACGAGGGGCAGGAGATGTGGTATATGCCAATGTTCCATTCGGACATATGGCAGTGGCGAAAGATATTTCATTCGCTGGGAAGTATGGGTGGAACCGTAACCACCGAAAAAACAGTGGAAAAAGAGCACTTTTATATGTTTTTCGATTTTGAAGAAAAGGAGGCGCAGTATGGAGAGCAAAGGATTTGAAGGAACTCTGTCGGAAAAGAGCAAAGAGGCTCTGCAGTCGGAAACATGGCAGAAAGTCAGGGATTGCATAAAAGAGAAAAGGGAGGTCAGACACTTCACGGCCGAAAACACAGCAGAGAATGCCTACGGATGGACATGGGATCAGGTTGTAAAAGAGTATCTGAGAAGCGGATATAATGCCGAGGATAAAAGTCCTGATATTGTCGTGATGGGCGAGACGTACAAGACATTGAGACGCCCGGAGGTAACGGTCTTTTATGACGCCGCAGGGGACACTATCTTTGATGTGACGAATGAGAGACTGAAAAAGGAATATGAGTGGCTGATGAACAGCGGTGCAGTGGATGCGGCGGAGGGTATGGATACTGGAGAGGAAAATGGTGAAGATGGGAAAGGCGATTCGGTTGTGGAGCAGACGGAGGAAGATCCGGAGGCTGGCGAGGCTCCGCCGACGGAGCGAGCAGAGGCGGAAGAGGAGGACATTACGGATAATGGAGCAGATGATGATGTGATTCCTATGGGAAAAGCATCTTTGAAAGAGATCGTTACAGGATTGCCTGCACCGACCGCGGAGGAAATTGCGGCTGCCAAAGAAGAGAATGCTAAGACCGTCAGGCAAAGGGCCGTGGAGAAGCTGGAAAAGGAACGGGAATCGGCAAAAGACAGCACATTCGCAGATCCTATCATCGAATATCTCCTGAAGCGTTGCAATGAGGATGAAGGAATGGCCGAGGATGTGGCGCAGGAGCATAAGACCTGGCAGAAATGCTTTGATTATATTTATTCTCAGGCGAGGAAGCAGGCAAAAGGGAATTGCGCCGCTGTCCGTGATGATGTGGTATATGAATGGGCTGAGGACTATTATCACAAGGCTGATAAGGCAGAGGAAGAGAAGAAAGCCAAAAAGGCAGCTGAGGCCAAGGCCAAAAAGTCAAAATCTGCGGAGGAAAGAAAAGCGGTGAGGACAAAGAACACCACCGATAAGGCAGAAAAGGCTCCGGCTCTGTCAAAGGTCGAAGCACCAAAAGAGCCGCCAAAACCTAAAAGAAATGGGAAAGAGATGGATGGACAGCTGGATATGTTCGCCATGATGGGTATGTAGGAGGCGGTTATATGGATAAAAGAGCACTGTCGGCAATACCAAGGCCGGCGCTTACGGATAAAAATAAAGAGATGCCGTTGCTTGTGCCAAATATGTGTTACTTGGCAACGGCAGACAGGCGGGAAGTGAATGGAATTGATACACTGATCATCAATTTTTTCAGAAATAATAAAACAGAATTAAAACCGGAATTCCGCACGTTCTGCCAGATGGATGATTATATTTCCCAGGATCTGACAACGGAAAAGACCAAATGGAAAACTGGCGCGGTTAATTATCTGACAGGGTACCTTTACTGGCATAAGGACAGCGGAAATATTGTTATAGCGACTGTCGGAGAAAGGGAAGCGATATTAGATTTTCTCCGTGATTTCAGGAAAGAACACGGGATTGACGATCAGAGAATGACGATTGCCCGGGGCGCTGCTGTAGACAGCGAGGTCGAGAACCGGATTGATGAATATCAGGATTCAATCAAAGAGTGGAAACTGCAGGAGCGGCATAAAAGAGAAAAAGCAGAGATCGATCTGCAGATGGAAAAGTTCGGCTCCCTTCCGGCTGATTATGAGCAGTTTGTAAAGGAGACGGTATTTAGCGATGAAAACTATATTTTTTACAGCAGGCCGAAAGAGAGGGCATATTGCACAAAATGCGGGCATGATTTTGAACTTCGGAAGGATGGCCTGTATCATAAGAAAATTGTGATATGTAATGATACAGATCAGGTAAAGCACAATAGAACAGTCCGGTGTCCTTACTGCAATAGCTATCTGATGTGTAAGAGTGAGGGAATGGGAAGACAGAGCCTCTTTTCCATCGAATGGAGTGTATTGGTCCAGAAATATAAGGAAGAGGTACTGGTAAGGTATTTCTGCCACACGAAAGACTTTCGGATTGATTTTCGCAACCCCAAAATAGAAAGCTACGAGAAATTCCGGACAATCCACAATGCGAAGAAATCCATAGATTTTGAATGGTGCCGGTTTAAAAGTTCTGCGGAGCTGCGGTGGTGCTACTTCAAGGACAGGAGTTACGGCTATTGTCCACCCTCTGAAATAGCTGTCCCCAGAAGCACTATTCTTTACAACACGGATTTACTGGAAACAGTGTCCGGCACATGCATGAAGTATAGCGCCATTGATATCTTTGTGGATAAAGTGGTGCAGGACAGCCAGATCTTTAATAAACCATGGTGCATAGACTGGTATTTTAACGCATATCGAGAAAAGCCGTATCTGGAGCAGCTGCTGAAAATAGGGTTTTACAGATTAACTAAAGCGGTTCTGGAGGATCATAATTGTCCGGAATTTAAGAACGGAAGGACGGTTTTAGAAACGCTGGGGATAAATAAGCTGCAGTTCAATATGCTCCGGGAACTTGCGGATCCGTCTGTGCGGGATGTGGAAATATTACAGTACGCTGGGGAAATCCGGCAGGAAGATTTTAAGATCCTGCGCTATATCCATGATGACGGATATAGCAGGATGTACCGGAAGTATCTTGACATGCGGCGGTACACCACTATCTATAAATTAGATAAGTATATCAGCAAACAGAAGATCAAGCATGACCGAGATTATTTTGATTATATCGGTTGGATGGAAGAGATGGGGTATGATATGCGGAATGAATTTAACCTGTTTCCCAGAGATTTCAAGAAAGCTCATGATGATAAGTCAAAGGAGTATACCAGATTCAAGGATAAGCAGGCCAAAGAGG